>Ga0194132_10000703_pt1 | contig 68364 bp, 56 predicted proteins | sample TA2KigOf80mmetaG_FD_148612 | JGI IMG/M metagenome (GOLD analysis project Ga0194132, IMG submission 148612) | Freshwater microbial communities from Lake Tanganyika, Tanzania - TA2015054 Kigoma Offshore 80m | ecosystem: Environmental > Aquatic > Freshwater > Lake | place: Tanzania: Lake...
TCGGCTGGTACTTCGCCGTCCACTCGCTGTTCACCGCCGCGATGCTCACGCTGGTGCTGGCCGACAATCTCCTGCTGCTCTACGTCGCGTGGGAGCTGGTGGGCGTCTGCTCCTATCTGCTCATTGGCTTCTACTACGAACGCCGGTCCGCCGCGGAGGCTGCGAAAAAGGCGTTCATCACGACGCGTGTCGGCGACGTCGGCCTGCTCATCGGCATCCTCGTGCTCGTGCTGCACACCGGCACGTTCGACATCGTGACCATCCTCGAGCGCGTGACGGCCCCAGCCCCCGGCGAGGAGCTGAGTAATCTCGTCATCACCGGCAGCGCGCTGCTGCTGTTCCTCGGCGCGATGGGCAAGTCGGCGCAGTTCCCTCTGCACGTGTGGTTGCCCGACGCGATGGAAGGCCCCACGCCCGTGAGCGCGCTGATTCACGCGGCGACGATGGTGGCGGCGGGCGTGTTCCTCGTTGCGCGCATGCTGCCGTTGTTCGAGGCATCCGATGCCGCGATGGCCGTCGTCGCGATCGTGGGCATCGCGACCGCTCTGCTAGGCGCCACCCTGGCGCTGGTGAACACTGACCTCAAGCGCATCCTCGCCTACTCCACCATGAGCCACCTCGGCTTCATGATGTTAGCCTTGGGCGCGGGCGCCTACACGGCCGCGCTGTTCCATCTGCTCACGCACGGCATCGCCAAGGCGATGCTATTCCTCTCCGCCGGCTCCATCATGCACGCGATGCACGACGAGACGGACATCCGCCGCATGGGCGGCCTCGTGCGTCGCATGCCACTCACGGCCGCGGCGTTCACGCTCGGAGCGTTGGCGCTCGCCGGCATACCGCCGTTGAGCGCGTTTTGGAGCAAGGACGAGATCGTGCAAGCGGTGGCGAACGACGCCAACCCTGCATTCGCCGCGTTGCTGTTCGTCGCCATCGTCCTCAGCGCGGTTTACATGGTCCGCGCCATTCGTGTCGTGTTCTTCGGCGCGCTGTCACGGGAGGGCGAGCACGCCAATGATCCGACGCCGATCATGGCGGGCCCCTTGGCGATACTCGCCATGCTCACGCTCGTCGTGGGCTTCCTTGCGTTGCCCATCGGCGCATACCGGGGCATCGGCCATTTCCTGTTCAGCCCAGAGCACGGCCCGCACGACTTCGAGTTCGGCATCTGGAGCGCCGTCGCCACGGTGCTCGCGGTCGCCGGCGCCGCCGGCGGCTGGTGGCTCTATGACCGGCGCCGCGATCTCGTCGCGCGCCTGCAAGCGCGGTTCGCCGGCACGCACCGCCTCATCGTCGAACGCTACTATCTCGACGCCGGCTATCAATGGCTGGTGGACCGCGTGGTGCTCCCGCTGGGCAGGGTCGTCGCCCGGTTCGACCGTCGCATCGTCAACGACGGCGGAGTGAACGGCAGCGGTTGGATCGTGTCGCAGGCGGGCGCGCGGCTGCGCTATCACGTGACCGGCTTCATCGCCGACTACGGCCTCGCCGTGACGGTGGGCGCGGTCGGTCTCGGCCTCTCGGTCTGGCTACAGTCCCGGTAACGCCAGCCCTCGGATATTGGACGACGCATGAGTGGAATCGACCGGTTCGTGCTGGAAGGTTTGATCTACGTGCCAATGATCGCGGCGCTCGTCTTGGTGTTCGTGCCAAGCAGGCGGCGTGGCATCGTGCGCTGGCTGTCGGTCGCCACGGGCGTCGTGCTCCTCGCGCTGTCGTTATACGTCTTCCTCGGCTACGACCGCGGCGCCGGCGCGCCGGTCTTCCAGTTCGCCCACGGCTACCCCTGGCTCGAACGGCTGGGCATCCGGTTCGCGCTGGGTGTCGACGGCTTCGCCGTGCCCATGGTGCTGCTCACCGGCATCGTCAGCGCCACCGGCGCGCTCGTGGCGATGAAGGTCGAGCACGAGACCAAGAGCTATTACGTGCTGCTGTTTCTGCTCATCGCGGGTGTCTATGGCACGTTCGTCAGCGTCGACATGTTCTTCTTCTTCCTGTTCTACGAGCTGGCCGTCGTGCCCATGTATCTGCTCATCGGCGTGTGGGGCAGCACGAACAAGGAATATGGCGCTCTGAAGCTGGTGCTGATGCTGGTGGCCGGCAGCGTACTGGTGTGGATCGGCATCATCGCCATCTGGGTCGCGGCGAAGGAGGGCGGGTTCCCGACCTTCGACATACCGACGCTGCAAGCGAACGCCGACGCGTTGTTCAGTCCCACCTTCCAGCGCGTCGTGTTTCCCCTCATCATGATCGGCTTCGGCGTGCTGGCGGGCCTGTGGCCGTTCCATACCTGGTCGCCCGACGGCCATGTCGCCGCGCCGACGACCGTGAGCATGCTGCACGCCGGCGTCCTGATGAAGCTGGGCGCGTTCGGCATCATCCGCATCGGCATGACGCTGCTGCCGTCGGGCATGGAGGACTGGGCGCTGGTGCTGTTCATCCTCGGCACCGTCAACGTCATCTACGGCGCCGCGTCCGCGCTGGCGCAGCGCGACCTGAAATACGTCATCGGCTACTCCAGCGTGAGCCACATGGGCTACGTGCTCATGGGCATCGCGACACTGGAGCCGGTGGGCTTGGCGGGGGCCACGTTACAGATGTTCTCGCACGGCGTGATGACTGCCCTCTTCTTCGCCATCATCGGCACCATCTACGACCGCGCCCACACCCGCGACATCGACGCGCTCAACGGCCTGGCGTCGCGCATGGGCTGGACGACGGCGTTCTTCGTGATCGCCGGGCTCACATCGCTTGGGTTGCCCGGCCTCAGCGGGTTCATCGCCGAGCTGTTGGTGTTTATCGGCGCGTTCCGCACCCAGCCGGTGCTCGGCGTGTTGGGCGTCATCGGTGCCGCCATGACCGCCACCTACATGCTGCGGCTCATCGCCAAGGTGTTTTTCGGCCCGCGCGACCCGAAGTGGGACCGGCTGAACGACCTGTCGCTCAGCGAGGGCATCGCGGCCACGGGCCTGCTCATCCCCATCGTGCTCATCGGCGTCTATCCCGCGCCATTCCTCGACATCATCGACCGTGGCGTCGGCACCCTGCTCGCGGTGGCGGGGGGTTAGGCCGTGAACTTCTCCCTCATCTGGCCCGAGGTCCTCATCGCGGCCCTCGGCTTCATCATCCTCACGGTCGACCTCGTGCTGCCGCGGTCGCAAGAACGCCGGCGCAACGTGGTCACGGGATCGATCGCCGCCGCCGGCATGCTCGCCATCCTGGTGTTTAGTATCTTCTACCTGCGTGGGCGCGTGGGCGTGCTCGGCGCCGACCTCTACCTCGCCGATCGCTTCGCCCTGGCATTCAAGTTCATGTTCCTCGGCGCCGGCATCGCCGTCGTGCTCATGTCAATCGAGTACGTCGGCTCGCGCATCCGTCACCCCGGCGAATACTACGCGCTGCTCGTGTTCTCCGTGCTCGGCGCCGTGTTGCTCGCGGGCGCCGGCGACCTGCTCGTCGCCTACATATCGCTGGAACTGCTCTCGTTCAGCCTCTACATCCTGGTGGCGATGAGCCGGGGCGACCGCCGTTCCGCCGAGGCGAGCACGAAATACATCCTGCTCGGAGCCCTGTCGTCGGCGCTCATGCTCTACGGCATCAGCATGCTCTACGGCCCATCCGGCACCACCAGCTTCCGAGGGCTCGCCGGGTTCCTCTTCTACAACTTCTCGCCCACCGTCGCGGTCGGCTTCGCGCTGTTCGTCGCCGGACTCGGCTTCAAGCTCTCGGTCGTGCCGTTCCACTTGTGGGCGCCCGACGTTTACGAGGGCGCGCCGACGCCGGTGACGGCACACATCTCGGTGCTGTCCAAGGCGGCCGCGTTCGCGCTGGCGCTGCGCTTCTTCATCGAGGCGGGCAGCCCCACGCACGAGCGGTGGGCGCTGGCGCTGGCGGTTCTGGCGGCGCTCACCATGGCCGTCGGCACGCTCACGGCGCTGCCGCAGCGCAACATCAAGCGCCTCATGGCTTACAGCAGCATCGCCCAGGTCGGCTTCGTGCTCATGGGCATCGTCGCCAACACGCCGCTAGCGACCGACGCCGTACTGCTGCACCTTGCGGGCTACGCCTTCACCAACCTGGCCGCGTTCATGGCGATCATCGCCCTGGAGCACCGCACCGGCAACGAGGAGATCGCGGGCTTCGCGGGGCTGGCGGCCCGGGCGCCATTCGCGGCCATGGTGCTCAGCGCGGCACTCTTCTCGCTCGCGGGGCTGCCATTCTTCGCGGGGTTCGTCACCAAGTTCTATCTATTCACCGCCACCGCCGACGCGGGCTACATTTGGCTGGTGGTGGTCGCCGTGCTCGGCAGCCTCATCTCGCTTTATTACTACATCATGGTCATGAAGCAGATGTACATGGGCACGGCCGCCGACGGCAAGCCGCTGGCCGTGTCGCGCCTCACGTTCGCCACGCTGCTGCTGCTGTTCGCCGGCATCGTGGCGATTGGCATCTACCCCGCGCCCTTCGCGGAGGCGCTCGAATCGGCGACAGCGGTCTTCGCTCCGTTCGCCGGCCGATAGCGAGCGGCGCCAAGCCCGCCGTTCGTCGCGGGCCGCGGTGGATGCTAGAATCGTCGGCGCAACATCGTCCCGGAAGGGTTGCCCATGACAAGCCCCGATGCCGTCGTTCCTCCCCCGGCCAATGGCGTCGAAACCAGACCACTCATCATCTCGGTCATTGGAGGAGGCTCTCCGCCTCCGCGCGCGCTGGCCCTGGCGGTCGAGGTCGGCCGCGAGCTGGCGAAGCGCGGCTGCGTGGTCGCCTGTGGCGGGCTGGGCGGCGTCATGGAGGCTGTGTGCCGTGGCGCCAAATCGGCGGGTGGCGTCACCATCGGCATCATGCCCGGTAACGAGGCGCGCGCCGCCAACCCTTACGTCGACTATCCCATCGTCACCGGCATGGGCTTCGCCCGCAACGTCATCGTGGCGAAGACTGGCCGCGCCGTGATCGCCATCGATGGCGCCTTCGGCACGCTGTCGGAGATCGGCCACGCCCTCGGCGACGGCATACCGGTCGTCGGGCTCGAAACGTGGCAGCTGCCCGTCCGCGTGGACCTGCCCATCAAGATCGAGGTCGCCGAGTCGCCCAAGGATGCCGTCGACAGGGCAATCGCCGCGGCCCGTGCCCGCGATGTGCGCGAGCGCGCCGGGTTGCACTAGCCGTCACCAACCGCCATAACGCAAGGAGTCGCCGATGGCTCGCATCCGATCCGTCCACGGCCGCGAGGTGTTCGATTCGCGCGGCAACCCCACCGTCGAGGCAGTCATCACCCTGGACGATGGCGCGTCCGGCCAGGCCATCGTGCCCTCCGGCGCCAGCACCGGCAAGTACGAGGCGCTGGAGCTCCGCGACGGCGACCCCGCCCGCCACGGCGGCAAGGGAGTCCGCAAGGCCATCTCCAACATCAACGACCGCATCGCCAAGGTCGTGACCGACGTCGACGTCAGCGACCTGCAAACCATCGACAATCGCATGCTGCAGCTGGACGGCACGCCGAACAAATCGAAGCTCGGCGCCAACGCGATCCTCGCAGTGTCCATGGCCGCCGCCCACGCGAACGCGGCGAGCCGGCGCCGCCCCCTGTTCCGCGCGCTCGCGTCGCCGGAGCGCTCGCCATCGCTGCCCGTGCCCCTGTCCAACGTGCTCAACGGCGGCAGGCACGCATCCAACTCCACCGATATTCAGGAGTTCATGCTCGTGCCGGTCGGGTTCAACAAGTTCAGCGAGGCGCTGCGCTGCACCGCCGAGATCTACCAAGCGCTGAAAAAGATACTGCACGACCGTCACCTCTCCACCAACGTCGGCGATGAGGGCGGCTTCGCGCCATCGCTGCCGTCGAACGAAGCCGCGCTGGAGTTGCTGGCCGAGGCGATCCGCGCCGCGAAATACGATCTCGGCACGCAGGTGCTCCTGGCGCTCGACGTCGCCGCGACCGAGCTCCACCGCGACGGCAAGTACGTGCTGGAACGCGAGGGCAAGACCCTCACGAGCGACGAGCTGGTGACGCTCTATGAAGGCTGGTGCGCGAAATATCCCATCGTCAGCATCGAGGATGGCCTCTCGGAGGACGACTGGGCCGGGTGGGCGAAGCTCACGGAGCGGCTGGGCAATAGGGTGCAGCTCGTCGGCGACGACCTGTTCACCACGAACACCCGGCGCATCGAGCGGGGCATCAAGGAAAAGTCGGCCAACGCGGTGCTCATCAAGCTGAACCAGATCGGCTCGCTCTCCGAGACGCTCGCGGCGGTCCGCATGACGCAGCAGGCGGGGTGGAATGCCGTGATCAGCCATCGGAGCGGCGAAACCGAGGACACGACGATCGCCGACCTCGCGGTCGCGACGGCGGCGGGCCAGATCAAGACCGGCGCCCCGGCACGCAGCGAGCGCGTAGCGAAATACAACCGCCTGCTACGGATCGAGGAGGAATTGGGCAACGCCGCGCGTTACGCCGGCGCCAATGCGTTCGCCATGCTGAAGCGGTAGGGCGCCCTCTGCTCCTACCCCACGTCGGCCGGGCTTCGCGCGGGCGCTTGCGGCCCACGCGCCGCGCGCCACAGGGCGGGGAGCGCGTATGACAGCGTCATGCCGGCCGCGAAGACGAGCGCCGTCACCGTCATGACGGAGCGGAAGCCGCTGGCCGCTTGCGCCGCCGTGCCGCCGACGTCGGCGTAGATCGCCGAGAACACGCCCGCGGCGATGCCCGTGCCCACCGCCTGGCTCAGGTGCCTGCCCAGTCCCATCGTCCCGCCCGCCATCGCGAACTGGTCCTTCGGCATCGCGGCATACGCCTGCTGCTGGTTCGCGATGCCCACCATCGAGTTGGCCAGGCCATAGAGGATGAGGCACGGCGCGAGCACGAGGATGGACCCCGAGGTGCCCCACACCGCCAGGCCGACGAGGCCGGATAGCTGCACGACCGCGCTCGCGACGACGACGGTGGCCGACCCGAAGCGGTCCGTTAGGAAACCGGCGACGAACGAGGCCGGCGGCCGGCCCACGCTATACCACACCATGACGGCGCCGGCGTAGGCGGCGGTCCACCCCAGGCCTTGGATGAAGAAAATGGGCAAGATGTAGACGGCGACGCCGTGCGAATAGTTGAACAGGAAGTTGTGTATCTGCGGCACCAGCGCGCTGGCACGCTTGAAGATGCGGACCGGTAGCGTGGCGTACTTCACGCGCGACTCGTACACCAGGAAGGCGACCGCCAGCAGCACGCCGACCGCCATCAGCGCCCACGGCCACGCCTCGCTGGTGCGTCGCGCCATCTGCAAGCCGATGATGAACGGGGCGACTCCCGCCATGAGCAGCACCGCGCCCGGCATGTCGAACTCACGGATGCCGGGACGCGCGCGCGTCTGCACGGCGCCCTCGCGCAGCATCGCCTGGCCGACGACCGTGACGATGAGAATGAGCAACGCGCCGAGACCGAACACCCAACGCCACCCTAGGCCGTCCGTGATCGTGCCGACGCCGAGCGGCACGACGAGCATGCCGCTGCCGACGAGGCCGGACGAGAAGCCGAGGACTCGCCCGCGCTCCTCGCGGGGGAACGCGGCGACCGCGAACGCCTGGAAGTTCGGCACGGCCATGCTGTGGACGAGCCCCTGCAGGAAGCGCATGGCGATGACCAACGGCAGATTGGGCATGAACATGATGGAGCCCATGAGCACTACCTCGAGATAGCTGCCCATGAGCGCGACCCGCTTGTGGCCCAGCAGGTCGCCCATGTGCGACGCGGGGACGAACGCGCCCGCCATCGCCAGCGAGTAGGCGAGGGACACCCATGACGTGTAGGCGACGGAGGTGCCGAACTCCTCACCTATGGCGGGCTGCAGGACGGGGACGCCGATGAGCGGCACCAGCGTCACGATCAGCCATGAGGCGCTCAGCGTCGCGGCGCGCCATTTATACGGCATTCGCCAACACTCCACGTGCGCAAGGCCCTTGTCGTCTCGTTCGAGTAGGCGCTGCGAGGTGGGCTTCATTGTACCCAGGGGCGGCGCAATCACCAACACGGGGTTGTACCGTTGCGGTGCCTTGCCCGGTGCCCGCCGGCCTTGTAGCATAGCCCTGCAAGGCAATGGTGAGAGCGCCATGCAATTTCCAGAAGGAGCTGGTGTCGTTGCGGCGTATCCAGCAGGCGCTCGCGCCGGTATCGCGTGAGTCCGTCGCCGTCAAGAAGGCGATGGTGTTTGGCCTCACGCGCGAGGCGACGCAACGAGCCCAGCGACCTCGACCTCAATATCGTGGCCGATGCTTTGCAACGAGTGAAGGTCATCCATGAAGCCCGACCGGCAGGGGGCGTTCTCTAGATCCATGGCCCGCCACCACACGCAGCAGGAGGCAACGGAATGACCACACGCATCGGCATCAATGGATTCGGACGCATCGGCCGGCAAGTGCTCCGCGCGACCATGGAACGCCACCCAAACCAGCTGGAGGTCGTGGCCGTCAACGACCTCGCCGACTCGAAGACGAACGCGCACCTGTTCAAGTACGACACGAACTACGGCGTGTATCCCGGCAAGGTCGAAGTGGAAAACGGCGCGTTGTCCATCGACGGGCATAAGATCAAGTCCGTCTCGGAGCGCGACCCGGCGAAGCTGCCTTGGGGCGATCTCGGCGTCGACATCGTCATCGAGTCCACCGGCGTGTTCACCAACGCGGAAAAGGCGGCGGGCCACATCGAGGGCGGGGCGAAGAAGGTCATCATCTCTGCGCCCGCCACCAACGAGGACATCACCCTCGTGCTGGGCGTGAACGAGCAGAAATACGACCCCAAGAAGCACCGCGTCCTGTCCAACGCCTCCTGCACCACCAACTGCGTCGCCCAGCTCATCAAGGTGCTGAACGACGAGTTCGACGTGAAGCGCGGCTACATGACCACGGTGCACGCCTACACCAACGACCAGCAGATTCTCGACCAGGTGCACAAGGACCTGCGCCGCGCCCGCGCCGCCGCCCAGAACATCATCCCCACCACCACCGGCGCCGCGAAGGCGGTCGGATCGGTGATCCCCAAACTCAAAGGCAAGCTCGACGGGATGGCGCTCCGCGTGCCCGTCTCCACCGGCTCGATCACCGACTTCGTCGCCGAGGTCGAGAAGTCCGTGACGATCGCTCAAGTGAACGAGGCGTTCAAGAAGTCCTCCATGGGCAAGCTCAACGGCATCCTCGATTACACCGAGGACCCCATCGTCTCCAGCGACATCATCAAGAACCCCGCCTCCTGTATCTTCGACGGGCTCTCGACGATGGTGATGGACGGCACCCTCGTGAAGGTGCTCGGCTGGTACGACAACGAGTGGGGCTACTCGTGCCGCACCTCAGACCTGGCGGCGTTCATCGCCTCCAAGGGCCTCTAGCCGCGGACCCACCGCAACACGGGGGAGCCTTTGCATGTAAGGCTCCCCTTTTTGTTGCCCAAGCCACGATCGCGGGCCAACGCCGCACGTAGTTTCTGGTGATGCCCAACGCGCCGCCAGGTAGAATGCCCTCGCTTATGGTTTCCACAGCCCGGCCGGAGCAGGCCACGCGACCACCCGTGCTGACGCGGCAACGCCTGCTGCTGCTCCTGCCGTTCCTCATCACCGCCGTCGCGCTCGGCCTGCGGCTCACCGCCCTCCAATGGGACGGCGGGAACTTCTACCACCCGGACGAACGCTCCATCTACCTGCGCGTCGACTGCATGTACCGGGTGCTCACCGACGACCCCGGCTGGCCGTCATGCGTCAACCGCGACTTCCCCGAGCCCATGCCCGGCATACCCTCGCTTGGAACGTTCTTCGACGCCGACCGCAGCCCGCTCAACCCCCGCTGGTTCCCGCTCGGCAGCATCCTGCTATACGTCCTCGTCCTGATTCGCTGGGCGATGGACTGGTTCATGGACCAGGTGCGCCTGCAAGACCTGGCGAGCGCCGGCCGCGCGTTCTCCGCCTTCGCCGACACGGCCAGCGTGTTGCTGCTGTTCGCGCTGGGCAAGCGCGTGTTCAACCACGCCGTGGGGCTCATCGCGGCGGCGCTATTCGCGTTCAGCCCCGCGTTCATCCAACTGGCCCACTTCTACCGCCCCGAGTCGTTCTCCGTGCTCCTGGCGCTGGTCGCCTTCTGGCGCATGCTCGACCTGCTGGACAAGGGCCGGCTGCGCGACCACGCATGGCTCGGCATCGCGGTCGGCGCCAACTTCGCCGTCAAGGCGACCAGCATCCCGCTGCTGGCTCCCGTGGCCCTCACTTACGTCATCTTGCTCTACCGCCAGCGCCGGGCCGCCGAAACGGGCAGCGTGGCCGGCCCCGTCGTCAGCCGCGCCGTCGTCATGGGCGTCGTGGCGCTCGCCGCCTTCGCGGTGCTGCAGCCGTATGCCCTCATCGACTGGACCAAGTTCGCCGCCGACCTCACGTGGGAGGCGGGCATCGCCCGCGAGGCCGGCCGCGTGCCCTACACCATGCAATACATCGGCGTCGACAAGGGCACCTACGAGCTGCGCCAGTCGGCGGTGTGGGCGTTGGGGCTGCCGCTGGGCATCGTCGCCTGGCTTGGGCTGGCGCTCAGCAGCGTGCGCGCGTGGTCGCGCGCGCGCACCGGCGAGGCACTGCTCGTCGCCTGGGTGCTCGTCTTCCTTGCCTCCATCGTCACGTTCGACGTCAAGTTCCTGCGCTACGTGGCGCCGGTGCTGCCGGTCATGTCGCTGTTGGGGGCCCGCTGGCTGTGGTCGGCGCACCAGTGGGCACGGGGGCGCCGAGTGCTGCTCACGCGGGCCACGGCCGGCGTCATGGCGTTCGTCCTGTTCGCCACCGCGTTCTTCGGGTTGGCGTTCGTCAACGCCTACGGCAAGCCGCACCCCGGGATGCAGGCCTCCACTTGGGTAAACGACAACGTGCCGGCGGGCACGCCCATCGTCACCGACAACCACTGGGACGAAGGGTTCGCCAACCTGGGACGGTATCCCGTCAGCCAGATACCCATGTTCGACGGCGATTCCGTGGCGAAGTTGCGCGCGGTGTCCGAGCGCGTGGCGGGCGCCGGCTACATCCTCCAATACAGCAACCGCACCTGGGGCGTGATCAGCCGCATCCCGCACCGCTACCCGCAGAGCTCGGCGTTCTACGAATTGCTGTTCGCCGGCGAGCTGGGCTTCCAGCTAGAACAGGCCTTCGCGCGCTACCCGTCGCTGCTCGGCGTCACCTTCACGCACGACCCGTTCACCCGGGCGGGCCTCGCGCGCCCCGAGACGCTGCCGGGCATCGACGGCGGCTTGCGGCTGAACCTGGGCTATGCCGACGAGAACGTGATGAACTACGACCGCCCCCTGGTGTTGGCATGGCGCAACGTGGGGCAACTGTCGGCCGAGGAGATATTCGACCGCGTGAGCGCCGTCGCGGCGCGGCGACAAATCGCCAGTGTCGAGCCCGCGATGCTGACGCCCGTGGAGGTGGCGACGCAGCAGGACGGTGGCACCTGGACGGAGATCTTCAACGAAGGCGGCTTGTGGGGCTGGGCACCGGCGGTGGTGCTGATGTGGCTGCTGCTGGTCGAGCTCATCTTCGTCGTCACGCTGCCACTGGCGATGACCTTGATGCGCTGGCTGCCGGACCGCGGCATCGCGCTGGCGAAGCCGTTCGGCATCCTGCTGGTGTCGTGGGTCGCCTGGTGGGGCACCAACGCCGGGCTTTGGCGGTTCACCGCGCGCGGCGTATTCGCGGCCGTCGGCATCGTGGCGATCGTGTCGCTGGCCGTCTACCTGCGGAACGGCGCCTCGATCCGGACGGCGCTGCGCGAGCGCCGGCGTTACCTCGTGCTCGTCGAGGTCCTTTTCCTCGCGGCGTTCCTCGCGTTCGTCCTCATCCGCGCCGCGAACCCCGACTTCTGGCACCCCTATCGCGGCGGCGAGAAGCCGATGGACTTGTCGTACCTCACCGCCGTGGTGCGCTCATCGACGATGCCGCCCTACGACCCGTGGTACGGCGGCGGCTATATCAACTACTACTACTACGGCCACTTCATCGTCAGCATGCTCATCAAGGCCATGCGCATCGTGCCCGACGTCTCCTACAACCTGGCGGTAGCGCTGCTGTTCGCGCTCACGTTCGCCGGCGCGTTCAGCGTCGGCTTCAACCTGGCCGAGGCGATACGCCAGCGCCGCTACCCGCACCTCTCGCCGGGCGGCGCCCTCTTCGCCGGGGTCGCGGTGGCGATGCTGACGGTGGTGCTCGCCAATGTCGACGGCATGGCGCAGCTGTTCCAAGGTGCGTGGCGGGCCATGAACGGCGAGCCCTTCTGCGCCCAATGGGCCGGCGTGTGCGATTTCTGGCGCAGCAGCCGCATGATGCCGGGGCAAATCAACATCACCGAGTTCCCGTTCTGGACGTTCATCTTCGCCGACCTCCACGCGCACCTCATCGCCATCCCCTTCGCCGTCCTCGCCCTCGGCCTCATGGTCAACGTGCTGCTCAGCGCGCGCGGTTTCCGCCACCTGGCGGCGGCGCTCGCCCCATTGGCGCTCGCCATTGGCTCGCTCATGGCGATCAACACATGGGACGTTCCCGCTTACGGCCTGCTCGCCGTCGCCGTCATCGGCCTCTACCTGTTGGCGCACGCCCGCGAGCTGCGGCCGACCACCGGCGCGCTCTGGATCGTATCCTCCGCCGTCTTCTGGATGGCCGCCTACCTCGCGTTCCTGCCATTCCACCAGCGGTTCGAATCGCCGATCGCCGGCGTGCACGCGAGCCAATGGCGCACAGTGCTGTGGCACTACATCGCCATCCACGCGCTGTTCCTGTGGATCGTCGTCACCTGGCTGCTGGTCGAGCTCTATCGCCGCTTCCTCGCGCCACCGGAGTCGCCCCCGCCGCACCTCATGGAGCGCCGGCGCATCACCGGGCTGCTGCTGGTGGCTGCCGGCGCGCTCGTGGTCGCCCTGCTCATGCTGAACGAGGGCCTGCGCGATTGGACGACCGTCGGCATGCTGGCCCTACTGCTCGGCGTCACGCTCGTGCTTGGCTCCTGGTGGCTCGCGCGCCGCCGCGCCCCGGATGCCGCGCCGCAACTCTTCCTGCTCGTGCTCGTCGCCATGGCCTTCGGAATCGGCATTGGCGTCGACTTCGTCACCGTCGATAACGACATCGACCGCATGAACACCGTCTTCAAACTCTATCTCAACTCGTGGGTGTTCCTATCGGTGGCCGGCGGCGTGGGGTTGTGGCTGCTGTGGGCAGGCGGCTTCATGCAGTGGCACCCCGACCGCGCGGTGCTCTACCTGCGGAGCGTATGGCTCGGCGTGCTGGCCCTGCTGGTGATCAGTAGCGCCACGTTCCTGTGGGTCGGCGTGAAGGCGCGCATCGCCGACCGCTTCAACCCCCTGCCGTTCACGCTCGACGGCACCGCGTTCATGGCCTCGACCGTCTACGGCGACCCCGGGCCCAACGGCCGCGGCAACGCGCCGGGCTCCCGGTATCCGCTGTCCCATGACTGGGAAGCGCTGAACTACATGCGCCGTCACATCGAAGGCTCGCCCATCGTGCTCGAGGGCGCGACCGACCAGTACCGTTGGACGCCTCGGGTGGCCGTCTACACCGGCCTGCCCCTCGTCGTGGGGTGGGAATGGCATCAGCTGCAACAGCGCGGCGCGAGCGGCAATCGCCCCGAGTTCGTGCGGCGCCGTGTGCAAGACGCGCGGACGATCTACGCCACGGTCGATGTCGGCATCGCCGAGGAGTTGCTGCGCCGCTACGACGTGTCGTACGTGTACGTCGGCCCGACGGAGCGGCTCTACTTCCCCGAGGACGGCATCGCCAAGTTTCAAGCCATGGTCGGGAAGTCCCTCGAGGTGTTCCACGAGAACGACGCGGTGACGATTTACCGGGTCACGCACATTAACTGAAGCGCCAGCGGCTTCTCACACCGCCGGAGGATTTGAGCAGGGGGTGTCGCCCGTACTGTTGCCGCATGATTATTCCCCTCGTCGCCGTCGAGACGGTCCGCGATTATTTCCTGATCGTGTACCTGGCGGGCGCCATTCTCCTCACCGTCGGCCTCATGGCCGTGGTCTATCTGCTCTACCGCTCGGTCAGGAAACTGATGGGCTCCGCGCAGACGGCGATGTCGTCCGCGCAGGAGGCCGCCGAGGAGTGGAAGCACGTGGGCGAGCGCGCGGCCGAGGAGGTGGTGCGTCCCATTGGCGAGGCGGCCGCCCTCATCGCGACGATCGGCTCCGGCCAGCTGGGCGCGCGCGGTGCGCGGCATCGCCAACATCTTCCGGCGCGGCCCCCGGGCCGAGCAGGACGAGGCTGCGTGAGCAACGCCGCTCAGGCGGCGTAACGCGGGTACGAGCCGAACACCTTGAGTAGCGACGCCATGGCCTCCACGCGCCCCAGCGCCTCGCGCACCGGCGGGTCGTCGCGGTGCCCTTCGATGTCGACCAGGAAGTAATAGTGGCCGAGGCGCTCCCGCGTCGGCCGCGATTCGACCTTGCTCAGGTTCAGCCCGCGCCTCGCGAACTCGCCCATCACCGCATACAGCTGCCCGGGCTTGTCCTCGTTGAACGAGAAGCAGATCGACGTCTTATCGCGGCCCGTGCGCTCGCGATCGGCGCGGCCCAACACCACGAAGCGCGTCACGTTATTGGCGTCGTCCTGAATACCCGACGCGATGATCTCGCCGCCATACAGCTCGGCGGCGCGGCGCGGCGCGATGGCGGCGGCCGTGCCATCGGCGCCCATCACCTGCTCCACCGCGGCGGCGGTGCTCAACGCGGCGGCCGCGGCGGCGAGCGGGAACTCCCGTTCCAAGTAGCGCCGGCATTGGCCGAGCGCCTGAGGGTGGGAATAGATGGTCTTGATCGCCTCGCGCCGGGTGCCGGGCTTCACAATCAGCTGGTGCGCGATCGGTATGGCGATCTCCCCGCGGATGCGAAGCCCCGGCTCGTGGATCAGCATGTCGAGCGTATCGGTGACGGCGCCCTGCAGGCTGTTCTCGATCGGCGTCACCGCCTCGTCGGCATCGCCATTCAGCACCGCCCGCGCCGTCAGAATGATCGTGGCGTACGGTTCATACTCGGCGTCCGAGCCGCCGTGCTTGCGGGCGGCCTCCTCGGTATAGGTTCCGGCGGGGCCGAAATAGGCGATCCGGCGCCGTGTGTGTGGCTTATCGTCCGCGGCTGTCACCGTCGCTCCTTCGGCCGCTGCGCGGCGCGGAACGCCATCCGGCGCCGGGCGCGGCGAGGCGATGATAGGGCGCGCCATGGGGCGTGTCAACGCGAGGGCGCCGTAGACTGGTAAATGGCGTCCTTGAATCGGAGCAAGAATCGGGTTGTCTTATTCGCGCCGGGTGTCCATACTACAAGCATCATCCCCTGCAAGAGGCCCCCCATGGCGACCATCACAACCGAAACGGAAATCGGCACGGCATCCGCGGCGGCGCGGGAGCTGGCCCAGCGCACTTGCGCCTATATCGACTCGCATATCGACGAGCGGCCCAGGCTCGAAGCAATCGGCGCGGCGGTCGGCGTCAGCCCCTTCCATCTGCAGCGCGTGTTCAAGCGCGTCATGGGCATCACGCCGAGACAATACGCCGACGCCCGCCGCCTCGGCCGCTTCAAGGAACGCCTGCAAAACGGCGGCGCCGTGGTGGAGGCGCTCTACGAGGCGGGTTACGGCTCGGCCAGCCGGCTCTACGAGCACGCCTCCGCTCAGCTGGGCATGACCCCCGCCGCCTACCGTCGCGGCGGACTGGGCACCGCCATCGACTTCACCATCGTCGATTGCCCGCTGGGGCGCCTGCTGGTGGCGGCGACGGCGCGCGGCGTCTGCCAGGTGCTGCTGGGCGATGACGACGACAAGATGGAAGCCTCGCTCCGCAAGGAGTTCTCCTTGGCCGAGATCCGCCGCGTGGACGGCAACCTGCACCCGTGGGTCGAGCCCTTGCTCGCCTATCTCGCCGGCCACATGCGCGAGTTGGACGTGCCGCTCGATATCAAGGCCACCGCGTTCCAACGTCGGGTGTGGGAACACCTTCGCACGATTCCCTACGGCGAGACGCGCAGCTATCTCGACGTCGCGAAGGCCATCGGCCAACCGACCGCGCAGCGGGCGGTGGCGCAAGCGTGCGCGCACAACCCGGTGGTGCTGGTGGTGCCCTGCCACCGCGTCATCCGCAACAGCGGCGCCATCGGCGGCTACGCCGGCGGCGTGGAGCGCAAGCGCAAGCTGCTATACGACGAGTGGAAGGCGGTGGACGACGCCTTGCGCGCCGCCGCCGGCATGGTACCCGCGGCGGGTTAGCCCGCCTGGATCAACGCTCCGACGACTAGGTGGCAACGATGACGCAGCGGCCGGTCCGGCAGCCGTTCGGCCTGCCCTTTTATTTCGGTTGGACGATGGTTGCCACGAGCTTCATGACCATGTTCGTGAGCAACGGCATGGCGTTCTGGGGCTTGCAGGTGTTCGTGGGCCCCATGCAGGCCGACACCGGCTGGCCGCGCGCCGAGATCATGGGCGCGCTCACGCTGCGGTGGATCGTCGGCGGCTTCGGCGGCCTGCTGGCGGGCGGTTTCTTCGACAAGAAGCACGGCCCGCTCCTGGTGATGCTGGCTGGCACGCTACTTGACGGCGGCTCGATGATGGCCCTGTACTGGGCCGACAGCTCGTTCCAGTTCATGTTGTTGTTCGGCGTGGCGGGCGGCATCGGCAGCATCGGCACGGGCAGGCTCGTGTCGTCCGCGCTCGTGCCCAAGTGGTTCGTGGCCAAGCGCGGCATGGCCATGGGCATCGCGGCGGCGGGCAGCGGCGTGTCGGCGCTGGTGATGAGCCCGCTGGCGAACGCCATCAACGAGGCTGTGGGCTGGCGCGCCGGCTGGGTGTGGATGGGCGCGCTCACGCTGGCGCTGCTGCTGCCGTTCGTGCCGCTGGTGCGCCGCGCACCCGAGGACATGGGCCTGCTGCCCGACAATGGCGAGGCGCCGAAGCCCCGGCCCGGCAAACGGTCGCGCATGACCGCCGCGGCCGAGCGCAGTTACACGCTGGGCGAGGCGATGCGCTCGCCGACGATGTGGGTGCTGACCGCGGCGATGAGTGTCGGTCTCTTCTCCATGTCCACCAACGCTTCGAGCATGGTGCCCTTCTTCAAGAGCATCGGCTTCTCGGCGCAGATCGCCGCGTGGGGCCTCGCCGTCTACGGCGCCTTCTCGTTCATCTCGCGTTTCATCTGGGGCGCCGTCGCCGACCGCTTCACCGTGCGGCAGGCGATCGTAATGCAGGCCGTGATGACGTCCGTCGGCATCGGCTTCAACCTCTCGATCCGCAACGAGCCGATGCTCTTCGCGGTCGCCGCCTTCCATGGGTTGGCGCTCGGCGGCTTCGTCGTGCTTCAGCCGCTCATCTGGCCCGCCTATTTCGGGCGCAAGCACCTCGGCTCCATCACCGGCGTCACGCAGTTCATCACCACCTTCGTCCTGGCGGCAGGCCCCCTGTACGCGGGCGCGGTGTTCGACGCGACCGGCACTTATACCTGGGCCTATCGCACGCTGCTGGGCACCTGGCTGCTCTGCGCGCTGCTCACCTTCGCCGTCAAGCCGATGCGCGACAAGCGCGCCACGCCGGCGCCGGGCCCGGAAGCCGCCGCCGCGCGGTGACGAGCAGCCGTTGACGTGGCCCCGCCGGAGCCGGTAGGCGCCGCCGTCAGCCCGCATCGTCGCCGCCGCCGGCGATTCCCACGGTGGCCGCGACGCCGTAGGATAGGGGCCTATGGCAACCTCCGCCGCGACCTCCTCCCGGCGAGCGATACCGCCGCTGGTCAAGCGCAACACCGCCTACTTTGCCGCCGCCCAGGCGTTGCAGGGCTCCGGCACGCAGATGGTCATCGCCCTCAGTCCGCTCATCGTCGGCGTCCTCACCGACTCTGTTCTGCTCACGGGCATCGGCGTCAGCATCCTGCAATCAGCCGCCTGCTCGTCTCCTATCCGCTGGGCAAGTTGGCCGACACCTACGGGCGCTGCCCCGCCATGCTCGTCGGCCTGGCGTGCGGCCTCATCGGCGCGCCGCTCGTGGCCTCGGCCGTGTTGGCCGGATCGTTCCTGCTGTTCGTCGCCAGCATGACCGTGCTCGGCATGGGCGTCGGCGCGGCGCAGCAGCTGCGCGTCGCCGTCACCGACATGTATCCCGGCAACCGGCGGGCCGAGGGCCTCGGCTACCTGCTGCTCGGCAGCATGATCGGCGCGCTCACCGGACCGATCATCGTCGGCCTTAGCGAGACGGCGACGCCGAGGCTCGAGGTCAATAACTTGGCGCTGCCATGGCTCATCCTGCCGCTGTTCATCGTCTCGTCCATGCTCATCGCCTACTTCGCCCGGCCCGATCCGAAGCAGATGGGCGCCGACCTGGGCAAGTATTGGCCGGGCTACGTCGCGCCGAAGCGCCCGCCGCCCGTCGCGCGCAACGTCGTCGCCTACTTCCGCTCGTACCCACGCGTCACCGGGTTCGTGTCCTACGCCTTCGCGCAAGGCACCATGGCGATGATGATGGCGCAAACGCCGCACGTCCTCAGCCGCCACGGCCACTCGGTCACGCTGGTCAGCTGGGCGGTCGCCATCCACGTCGTCGGCATGTACGGCCTCAGCATCCCACTGGGACGGCTATGCGACCGCATCGGCCGCACCACGCTCATCCTCGCGGGCCTCGTCATCTTCGGCGCCGGCGCCGTGCTCGCCGTGCTGACGGACCTTTACTGGCTCATCACCGGCGGCATCTTCGTCGTCGGCATCGGCTGGTCCGCCGTGTTCATCGCGTCGACGGCGCTCATCGCCGACACCACGCCGCTGCAGGAGCGCGGCCGGGCCATCGGCATCAACGACTCGCTGGGCGCCATCGTCGCCGTGAGCTTGCCGTTCGTCTCCGGAGCCGTCATCGGCGTCGCGGGGCTCACCACCCTTGGCGTCTTCGGCGCCATCCTCGCCAGCCTCTCGCTGTTCCTGCTGCCGCGCCTTCGCGAACGCAGGCCCGGCGTGTTCGACGCGGCGCCGACGAGCGCGGGCTGACTAGCGGCCCGCCGGCGCGTGCGCCGTCACGTCGAGGCTGATCTTCGTGTCGTCACCCGGCAGAAACGCCGCGCCGATGACGATGCGGGCGGCGGGGTTGGTTTCCATGGGGAAGTGCTTGTACCACACCTGGTTCATCGGCCCAATGTATTCCGGCTTCGTCACGTAGACACGCACTTTCGTGACGGCGTCGAAGCCGAGACCCTCCTTCTCCAGTAGCAGCCGCAGGTTCTCGAATGCCTGCTCTGCCTGCTTACCGGGGTCGGGGTCGGTCGTGCGGTCCGGCTTGGCGGGGCGTATGGCCGAATAGTCGATGGTGTCGCCGCGACGGATGCCGTGCGGCACGTTCGGCCCGTGGGGCATGAAACCGGCGTAGTTCAGCAGTTGCTTCGCGGCCATGGTCGCCTCCCAGGGTTGAGCTACCACCAATGCACCTCGTCGAGCGCGGCATCGCCCTCGTCTGCCGCCTGCCACGGCCGCGCCGGCAGGTACTTCCAGCCGCCGTCCGAAAACATGACGACGATGTTGCCTTTGTCCATCCGTTCCGCCAGGCGCAGCGCCGCGCTCAACGTCGCGCCCGATGATACTCCAGCGAAGATACCCTCCGCCTCCACGACGCGCCGCGCCGTGCGGATCGCCGTCGCGCTCTCCACCAGGAAGCGCCCGTCGAGCTGCGCCAGGTCCAGCAACGGCGGCACGAAGCCCTCCGCGATGTTGCGGATGCCTTGCAGCCGGTCGCCGAGGCGCGGCTCCACGCCGACGACGCGCACGTTCGGAAAGCGCTCGCGCAGCCGCTTGCCCACCCCCATGACCGTTCCGCCGGTGCCGATGCCCGCGACGAACACGTCCACCGCGTCCAGGGCGCCGACGATCTCGGCGCCGGTGGTCTCGTAGTGAGCGGCCACGTTCTCCGCATTGGTGAACTGGTCCAGTTCGTGGAAGCCCTCATGTTCCGCCATCGCGTGCGCCGTTTCCACCGCGCCCCGCATGCCGCCCGAGGGCTCGCACCAGCGGAGCTCGGCGCCATGCAAACGCAGCACGTCGGCGATGCTGGGCACGACGCCGTGCGGCACCACGACGCGCACCGGATGGCCGTGGCGCTTGCCGATCATGGCGAGCGCGATGGCGGTGTTGCCAGTGCTCGCCTCCACGATGGGCTGGCCCGGCTTCAGGCGCCCTCGCGCGATGGCGGCACGCACCATCGCCAGTACGATGCGGTCTTTCACGCTGCCGCTGGGGTTTTGCCCCTCCAGTTTCGCCCAGATGCGGATGCCGGGCTTCGGCGCGAACTGCCGCAACTCGACGAGGGGCGTGCCGCCAATGAGGTTGAGTAGGTCGACCGGATGCTGTCGCATGCCGCAATGCTATACGAACGCGGGCCGTCGCGGGCGGTAGCGGCGTCGGCGCGCCATGGACGGCTGCCCATGAAGCAGCCGAGGACGCTACCCGGCCGTCGCCGCCGCCTGCAGCCGCTTGCCGAACTCGGCGATCATCGATTTGGCCTTCCGCCTCATGATGGGCTGCCCCATGTCACCGATGCGCCCCAGCATCGTGACGTCGGCGTCAATGGCAAGGTCGGTCGTGCTCGCGTCCACGGCGATCACTTGCACCGCGATGGTGGCGTCCACGCCGCCGCCGATGCGGGCGTCCTTGGCGTGCGCCTTCAGCCGCCACGTGCCCGCCGCCGCGTCCCGCAGCACCTCGCCTTTGCCCGCGAACCGGAACGACATGGGGCCGAGCGATACCCTCACCTTGCCCTCGTAATCGTCACCGCCCAGCGGCTTCACATCCTCGACGCCCGGCACGAACGAAGCGACGCGCGGCACGTCGGCCAGCACGCGGTCGACGGCCTCCTTGGGCGCGCGGACAGTGAGGCGTTGGTCGAATTTCATGCGCTTTGACTCCCGTGTGGGGTTCGGTTCCGAACGCGAGCGTACACGAGCGGCGACGCCGAGTCCCGCCGGTGGCGACACACTACCGCGCGCACCTAACGCGGGATCCCGGCGACCTGTTCGAGCGCGCGCCGCGTGAACACCACCGCCATGTCGCGCTTGTAGTCGGCCGAGCCGCGCGCGTCATCGACGGGGTCCACCAGATCGCCAACAAGTTCCGCCGCCTTGCGGACCGTGGCGGCGTCGGCTTTCCGCCCCTGCAGCGCCTGCTCGACGGCCGTCGCGCGCAACGGCACCGGGCCCACCGCACCGAGCGCGACTCGCGCCTCCTGAAAGCGGCCGCGCTCCACCCTGGCGAGGGCCGCGACGCCGACGGTCGCGTAGTCGTCCTCGGAGCGCGGCAAGAACTTCAGGTACACGCCCTCCAGGTCGTGCGGCTGCGCCGGCACCTGCACCTCGATGAGCAGCTCATCGGGGCCAATGTCGGTGTCGAAAAAGTCGCGGAACAGATCGCCGACCGGCACCTGACGCTCGCCCGTCGCGGAGAGCAGGCGCACGCGGGCGTTCAGCGCCAGCAGCGTGGGCAGCGGGTCCTGCGCCGGGTCGCCATGCGCAATGCCGCCGCCCACCGTCGCCATGCTGCGTATGCGGACGGTCGCCACCTGGGCATAAGTGTCGGCCAGCAGCGGCGCGTGCTCGCGTATCAGCGGCGACGTCTCGATGGCGCGGTGCGTCGCCAGCATGCCAATGTTGATCTCCGGCCCCAGCCGCGCCACGTGACTCCAGCCGGGGACCCGGTGCAGGCTGACGATATGGTCGGGCCGCACCAACGACTGCTTCACCATGGTCGTGAGCGCCGTGCCGCCGGCAAGCACGCGTGTGCTCCCGCCATGCTCGGCCAGTATCTCCACCGCCTCGTGGATGCTGTCGGGCGCATGCAGCTCGAAGTCGTGCATCGGCTACGCCTCCCTCGCCGCGGTGGCCTTCACGATGGCGTCCAATATCTGCGCGTAGCCCGTGCACCGGCACAGGTTGCCCGACATCCAGCGGCGCACCTCGTCCTCGGTCGGCTCGGGATTGCTGTCAAGCAGCGCCTTCGCCGCGACGAGCTGGCCGGGGGTGCAAGCACCGCATTGAAAGCCACCATGCTCGATGAACGACGCCTGTAGCGGGTGCAGCTCGCCGTCCCGCGCCATGCCCTCCACCGTCTCCACCGTCGCGCCATCGGCCTTGAAGGCGAGCGTGATGCATGAAGCGGTGAGGTTGCCGTTGACGACGACGGTGCACGCGCCGCACACGCCGACACCGCACGCCTCCTTCGTCCCCGTGAGGCCGAGGTCGTAGCGCAGCAAATCGACGAGGGTGCGGTAGACCGGCACCGCGGCTTCGCGCGGCGTGCCGTTCACCGTCAAGCGGACGTTGACCGATCGTGGCTCCGTGGTCATCCGTGGCTCCATTGCATCTCGCGCGCGTTATTTCCATGGGCGCGCGCCTCGCCGAAAATGCCGATGGGACGGTTGATAATCATGTCGTCCGTGTCACTACCGAATCCAAACCTAGCGCCAACCATGCGGACGCTGCATTGTAGTACCGTCCGGTCTATCCGCAGCCAGGCCACAACGTCCAGGGTAGGTGCGATGGCAGCCCCGCCGCGAATCAGCGTCATTATCTCCACATATAACGACGCTCGCTACCTACCCCTCGCAGTCGCCAGTGTATTGAGCCAGCACTATCGAGATTTCGAGTTGATCGTCGTCGACGACGGCTTGACCGATGAGGCGCCAAGCCTGCTCCAGGGCTTCGCCGGCCGGCTACGGCACGTACGGAGACCGCACGCCGGCGTGACGCCGACATTGAACCACGGCGCCTCCCTCGCCACTGGCCAGTACCTCTGGTTCTTCGGCGCCGACGACGTGCTGCTCCCGGGCGCGCTGGACAAGGCAGTGGCCCGCATGGGCGCCGACGACCGGGCAGCCTTCTGCTACGGCCGGGTCGGCTACATCGACAGCGATGGCGCGCCCACGGCGCCGCTGCGTGGATGGCCTTCCGCCAACGCCACCCTCACCGCGTCCGACCTCGTCCGCGAGTTCATGCACCAGCGGTTCGTCATTCCATCGGCCTGCCTCATACGCAAGTCGGCCTTCGACGAGGTGCGCGGGTTCGACGAAGCGTTGAGCTACGGCGAGGACACGGAAATGTTCTTCCGCATGGCGCTGCGCTGGCGGGTGTTGTTCCTAGCCGAGACGTTGGCCCTGCGCCGCAAGCACCCGCGCGCCATCACCGCCCGAGCCGACATGGCCCGTCAAGAGCAGGCGTGGGCGCGCATTCTGGCGGGCGGGCGCGCCGCGCCCCCCGGCTCGGTGGACGCGCGCTGGCTGGAGGCCGCCGTGCACTTCGCCATGGCCTACCAGGCGTACAAGACGGGCAACACCGCATCCCGCCGCCACGCCGTCAAGTCGCTGCGCGCCGGCAGCGCGCGGTTTGGCGCCTCCACCGACGCTTTACGGGCATCGTGGCTCGTGTTCAAGACCTGCCTGCCGTCGTGGGTGCGACGGAACGCTTCCCATTCGCGGCGCGGCGCCGCCGCGCCGTAGCCCGTCCCGCCGGCGGTCCCAAGGCATCCCCTGCCGGCCGATGGGCCGCAGCTGGCGAGGCTTGCCCGTTCACGCATTTCCACTATAGTGGCGGTGCGCTCCCTGGCCTGTTGGCGGGCGGCCACGCATCGGCACCCGCTCGCCCGGGCGAGGACGCCTTCACGGGAGGAGCCCATGACCTCGCCAACCGTCATCCATTCCGTCGGACTGCCGGCGCCCCGCGCCGATGCCATCGGCAAGGTCACCGGCGGGGCCACCTACACCGCCGACCTGCGGCTGCCAGGCACGGTTTGGGGCAAGGTGCTCCGCAGTCCCTACCCGCACGCGCGCATCGCCGGCATCGACACGAGCGCCGCGCGACAGGTGCCGGGCGTCCACGCCGTGCTCACCGGCGACGACCTGCCGCCGAACACCCGCTTCGGGCGGCGCATCGTCGACGTGCCCGTGCTCGCGCAGGGCATCGTGCGCTTCATCGGCGAGCCGGTGGCGGCCGTTGCCGCCGATGACGAGGATATCGCCCAGCGCGCGCTCGACCTCATCGAGGTGGAGTACGAGGAGCTGCCCGCCATCTTCGACGCGCTGGAGGCCATTGAGCCCGGTGCCACGCTGCTGCACCCCGACGTGATGAATTACACCGGCCTGCCCGCCCCACTGGAGCGCCCCAGCAACGTCGTCACGCGCACCGTGTGGGGCACGGGCGACGTGGACCAGGGCTTCCGGCAAGCGGAGTGGACGTTCGACTATACCTTCACCATTCCAACCGTGCACCAGGCCTACATCGAGCCGCACTCATGCCTCGTGCGCATCGACGAGGCCGGTCGCGTGCAGGTGTGGGCGTCGAACAAGGCGCCCTACAACCTGCGGCAGCAGGTGGCGGCGTGCATCGGCCTGCCGCTGGAGCGCATTCGCATCAACCCCGTCACCATCGGCGGCGACTTCGGCGGCAAGGGCTCCCCCATGTTCATCCCGCTGGCCTACTTCCTCGCCAAGGCCACCGCGCGGACCGTCCGCATCGTGCTCGCCTACGCGGAGGAGCTCACCTCGGCCAACCCGCGCCACCCATGCGTGGCGCAGGTGCGCGTGGGCGCCAACCGTGACGGCACCATTGTGGCCTACCAAGCACGGCTCGTGTTCAACAGCGGCGCCTACGCGGGCTTCAAGCCCGCGGGCTTCCTGCCGGGCGCCCAGCACGGCGGCGGCGCCTACCACGTTCCTCATTGCAAGGTGGAGGCGCTAGGCGTCTACACGAACCGCGTGCCCTGCGGCCACATGCGCGGCCCCGGCGAGCCGCAGTCGATCTTCGCCTTCGAATCCGCCGTCGATCGCGTCGCGCGCGACTTGGGGCTGCCGCCGCTGGAGGTGCGCCGCAAGAACCTGCTGCGCGACGGCGAGACGAACTCCCTGGGCCACCGCTACCAGGACATCCGCGCGGAGGACACGTTGAACGCCGCGCTGGAGGCGGCGGGCTGGGACGCCCCCAAGGGCAAGAACGTGGGCCGCGGCGTCGCCATTTGCGAGCGTGCGCCCGGCGGCGGCGAAACACACGCCAACGTGACGCTGCACGCCGACGGCTCCGTGGTGCTGCACACCTCGATCTTCGAGCAGGGCTCCGGATCGTACACGACGCTGCAGCAGGTGGCCGCCGAGGAGCTGGGCTTGCCGCACGATGCGGTGCGCGTGGAGGTGTGGGACACTGATGCGGTGCCGTTCGACACCGGCGTTGGCGGCAGCCGCGTGACGCGCGTGGCGACGCAGGCCGGCGCCGGCGCGGCCCAGCAAGCCCGAGACCTGTTGCTGCAACGCGCCGCGCAGACCCTGGGCTGGCCGCGCGAGCAGCTGACGCTGGCGGGCACGCGCATTCGCCGGAACGACACGGGCGAGACGCACTCCTGGGCCGACGTCATCGCGAAAACGGGCTCGCCGGTCGTCGGCGGCGCCAGCATCAAGGACATGGGCCCCGCGCCGGTGACGGGCTTCACCGCCCAGGTGGCCGAGGTGGAAGTGGACCCCGAGACCGGCGCAGTGAAACTGCGGCGCATCGCCAGCGCGCACGACGTCGGACGCGTGGTGAACCCCATGGGCATCCGCGGGCAGATCTACGGCGGCATCGCGCAGGGCGTGGGCTACGGGATGATGGAGGAGCTGCGGATGGACGATGGCCGCGTGACCACCGCCTCGTTCGCCGACTACAAGATACCCACGATGGCCGACATGCCCGAAGTGCGGATCGTGCTGCTGGAATCGGAGAGCGGCGTGGGGCCATACCACGTGAAGGGCATCGGCGAGAACCCGAATGCGCCGACCGCCGCGGCCATCGCCAATGCGGTGGAGGACGCGGTGGGCGTGCGTATCGACGACCTGCCCATCACCGCGGAGAAGGTTTACCGGGCGCTGCGGGCGAAACGCCAGTAGCAACCCGCGCCGGCCCATGGCCGCTTGGCCCCTTGCCCAGCGGCGTGGAGCGCACCGGCGACAGGCGCGATTTCGAACCAAGGGGCGGCGCGCTTCGCTCGTGTCGCATTCATTGCCGCCGCCTCACCCGTGGATGGCACGCCGCGCGCGGCACCTCCTCGTGCTAGCACCGAGGTCTATCCGTTGCCGGAGGCCCATTCGTCTTGCACACCGCGACCGCGACCCCGCGACGGTCCCGCGTCTACTACGGCTGGTGGATCGTCGTGGGCACGTTCGTCCTCCAGGCCGTGCAGTCGTCGCTGCTGTTCCTCTCGTTCGGCGCCTACCTGGTGGAACTGCAGCGCTACTTCGGCTGGACCAAGAGCCAGATCTCCGGCGCGTTCTCGCTCGCGCGGCTGGAGAGCGGCTTCCTCGGGCCCATCCAGGGCTGGATGATCGACAATTGGGGCGCGCGCGCCGTGCTGCGCCTCGGCACGCTGCTGTTCGGCGGCTCGTTCATGCTGCTGGCGCTGGTCGACAGCCTTTTCTGGTTCTATGCCGTATTCCTCATGGTCGCCATCGGCAGCAGCCTGGCGGGGTTCCTCACGTTCAACGCCACCATCGCCAGCTGGTTCATCCGCAAGCGGGCGCGCGCCATGGCTATCGCGCAAACGGGCATGGGCCTGGGCGGCGTGCTGGCGCTGGCCGTCGCGTGGTCGTTGGTCACTTTCGGCTGGCGGTGGACGGCATTCGCGTCGGGCGCGCTGGTCATCGCCATCGGCCTGCCCGCGTCGCAGCTGTTTCGGGGCACCCCGGAGCAGTACGGCATGCTGCCCGACGGCCGGCGGCCGGAGCCGAGGCCGGCCTCGGGCGCCGGTGCGCGGGCCGCGAGCGATGGCGAGGTGCACTTCACCGTGCGCCAGGCCATGCGCCAGCGCGCGTTCTGGCTCATCTCGCTGGGCCACGGCACCGCGCTGCTCGTGGTGTCGGGCGTGCAGGTGCACCTTATCGCGTTCCTCGAGGAGACGGCCGGTTGGAGCCTGCCCGCCGCCACCACGATGGTCACGCTAATCACGATGACGAGCATCGTGGGGCAGCTCAGCGGCGGCTTCCTGGGCGACCGCTTCGACAAGCGGCTCATCGCGGGCACCTGCATGCTGGGACACGGCGCGGCCATGCTGCTGCTCACCTGGTCGGCCTCGTGGCCGGTGGTCACGTTCGCGTCGGTGCTGCACGGGCTCTCGTGGGGTGCGCGCGGCCCGCTGATGACGGCGATACGCGCCGACTACTTCGGCCGGCGCAACTTCGCGTCGATCATGGGCTTTTCGTCGATGATCGTGATGCTTGGCACGGTGCTGGGCCCGCTGTTCCTGGCCTGGATGTACGATGCGCTGGGCAACTACCGTGTGGCGTTCTTCACCATCGGTGTCATCACCGGCGCCGGATGCCTCTTCTTCTTCCTCACCCCAAAGCGGCCGGTGCCCGCGCCCACGCCCCAGTAGCGCCGGCTCGCCCAAGTCACGTGGCGAGGAGGGTTAAGCCCCGCCGCGCGTCACCGGTCAAATGACTGCGGCGTCACCAAATCGTGTGTCGTTTGCTCTAACTGCAACAGGGCCAATTGCAACGCTTCGAGGCCCTGGATCGCCTGAGTCGCCGCATGCACGTCAGTGCTGCCAATTGCCTCATCGACGGCGTCGAGCTTCTGTTTCGCCTGATGCAGAACGATTGCGACTTGATCAGTGTGCGCCCCCAGGGGCGTTTGCCGGTGCATGCGGAACTCGTGAAAGAGGCTTTGGACACCGGCCTGCTTCCCATCGAGCGCCGCCTTCAAGTCGATCAATTGTTTCCGGACATCGGCTGCCTCGGCTATGGTCATGTTTGGCCCTATGGCCGATACAAGGCGAAGCGCTTCGACCAAGGGGACACCAACACCGAGTTCCGCAAACTTGTGCTCGAACTCGTGGATAGTGCGGCGACGTGTATTGGCGGTAAGGCCTCATTTCGACGCACATCCCAGAAACGATCAACGTCCACTCTCCCGCTCACCGCGAACTGAACTGAAGCCAGTTCGTTCCGCTCGAGCACCAATTCCGCAGTCTCTGTTTGCCCAGGCGACAATGCGCCAACCCGATGTTGCTGCAGACGCGCGCCAATCACCGTAAGGTTCACGTCATTGAAATGCACCCTCGGCTGCCCCTCACCGGCAGGCGCTGTATTGGTTACACGGACGGTGACCTTTTTCCGCCTCGGAGATTGGCTCATCTCCTCCACCGCGAAGTCCATCGCCAGGAAGGATCGCAAGTCTCGCCACAGTGCAACCGTCAACAGGTTATCGCGTGGCTTCTCGCCATCGACCGATACTGGCGTGCCCAATCCTGAGGCATCTCTGTCAACATTCAAGCTCATCTGCTTCACCTCGATCGCCTCTCGGAGTTGGAGGGCCACCAGCAAGGCGAGCATGTCGTCGAGGGCCTGTGCGGCCCGCCGGGGCTCGAAGCCTCCCGGTGTGACATGCGCCCATTCGTGCCGCATCGTGGTTAGACGACCCAGCCGGCCATTCGTGACTTGGAGATCCGGAAACGCATCAACGAAACACGTGGCATGGTTACGTCGGGTAATGCCGGCGAAGTGTGGCGTGTCGAGATATTCTTTTAGCCGATAGCGACGCTCCCGGCTCATCCCGACTCGAAGATTACCCTGCTGCTCGACAGTGAGCGCCGGCCAGGCTCCAGACTCCCACCAGCTATCGCCGAGCTGGAGTTCTAGGCGCTCGCGCATCCCTCGGCGCATCCCATGAACGAACAGCCGGTGTGCCCTGGTGAAGGTCTCGTAAACGTCAGCCATTGAGTGTCCTCGTCAAAACGCTACAGTGTCCGGATATAAAGCAGCCCGCCGGCGTACCACTACTGTCAAGCAGCGTGCCCATGCCCCAGTAGCGCCGGCTCGCGTCGGCGCTTTCCGTCATTCTCCCGCGCATCGTTGACGCTGCCGCGCCACAACGCCTATCCTCGGCTCCGCAATGATTTCCTCTAGGAGGATGGTCCGATGGCGACGCTACAGGAAATCCAGAAGGTCACCGACGAGAACAGCGGCAAGCACGTGACGGTGGAAGGGCTGAAAATCCACTACAACGACATCGGCACGGGCGACCCCATCATCTGCATTCACGGCGGCGGCCCCGGCGCCAGCGGTTGGAGCAACTTCCGCACCAACCTGCAAGACCTGGCGCTGAACCACCGCGTCCTGCTGTTCGACATGCCCGGCTGGGGGCGCTCCGAGTTCAACGGCAGCACCGAGCCGTGGCACGACTTCATCTCGCGCATGATCGGCGGCTTCATGGACGCGCTCAACATCAAGTCGGCCTACTTCATCGGCAACTCGATGGGTGGGCAGGCGGTCATCAAGCTCGCCATCAACCACCCGGAGCGCGTGAAGCACCTGGTGATGATCGGCAGCCAGCCCACGCGCACGATCACGGTCCAGGCCGAGCCGCTGGACGGCCTCGACAACATCGTCAAGTTCTACCGCGGCGGGCCGAGCAAGGAGAAGATGCGCCGCTTGGTGGAAAGCCTTGTGCATGACTCCTCCTGGCTGACCGACGACGTGGTGGAGGAGCGCTTCAAGGTGGCGACGACGCCGGAGGCGCTGCGCCAAGCCGAGCTGCGGACCAAGCAGCCACGCCACGACCTCTACTTCGAGATCGAGAAGATCACCGTGCCCACGCTGCTCGTCTGGGGCATCAACGACAAGGGCGGCGCGCTGGAGGTGGGCCTGCTGATGCTGCGCCGCATGAAGAACGCCCGCATGTATATCTTCCAGAACTGCGGCCACTGGGCGCAGGTGGAAAAGCGCGAGGAGTTCGACCGCGTGGTGTTGGACTTCTTCAAGCACTAACGCGACGACGCGCATCGACGCACGGCGGCCCCGGCTACGACCGGGGCCGCTCTCGTTTCATGGTCACGCAACGATGCCCAGCCCTGCGTTGCGCTCATCGCGCCGATACTCGTAGACTAGTCCGTGCCGCCTTGGAGCAGGCGGCCAATGCTGGGAGGAGGGAGCGATGAACGAGGTTACGATGAAGGGCGGCAAGGGTGGCGGTAACTGGCCGAGCACCACCGGCAATCCGTCCGGAGGCGGCAGAGGGCAAACCCGCCGTCGCCGGGGAAGAAGTAGCCCCGCCCAGCCAAGGCCGCGCTGCCTCGAAGCCGGCACGGCTCCGGGGCAGCCGCCCGCACTCTAACGCCCACCGGGACCGGCTGGCGATCGTGGCCGTCGGCTCCGAGCAGTTCGCCGAGGCGCCGGGCACGCTGCGCGCCTTCGTGGAGGCGGGCGGCTATACCTGGCCCACCGCCTCCGTGCCGTCCGAGTTCATGCGCGCGTTCAACGTCACCTCGCAGTCGACCGGCATCGGCATCGCCGCCGACGGCACCGTCACCTTCCGCAAGGGCTGCGGCGCCCACAGCGAGGCCACGTGGGTCAACACCCTGCGCGAGCTGGCGGGCGGGTAAGACCGAGCAGGCCTCGCCTCGCGCGACGGCCAACGCTTACAGCATCGTGGTGTCCCGGGGCGACAGGGGCATCATCTCGCCTGCCCGTTCCATCGCTCGAACACCGGCTTGACGGGCCCTGCATGGGTTGTCCAGGGCAGGCTGGAAGGCATCGAACGCCCTTCTACGGGGGAACCCGTGCCTGCTGGTATTGGCGAGGCCTCCCCAAGCGATGGACCTGCTGCCCAGCACTCGTATCGATCTCGTGGGGAACACGATATGACCCGCGGCACCGAGGCGTGACGAGCGGCTCCTCTGGCTCTCTGCGTGCTCCACACCCGCGTCGTGCTTCGCCATCGGGTTGTGCCCTGCGATGCCATGATCGAGCGCCGGGTCACGACGGCCTTATATGAAGAAGGAGGCCGCCGGGTTTCCGGTGGCCTCCTTCGCATCATCGCGTCCCTCGCGGAGCCACTATGGCTTCGGGCGTGGCTCGTCGCCGGAGCCGCCGGCCACCGTCGGTATCGGCTTCGCCTGCTGCGCCTGTGGCGGCGCCTTGCCCGTGTCGGCATAGCCCTCGCCCCGCGCATAAATGTTGCAGAACTCGATCCACTTGCGCGGGAAAATGTCCGGCCGGTACAGCGGCGTCGGCTCGTGCCGCCCCACCCGCTTATGCCAGTCGGTGTTGTCGCGCACCATCAGCTTGTCCTGGTCGTTGAACAGCCCCTTCCGGATCGGCGCCGCCCAGGTGTAATACCACAGGTTCGTCCACAGCCAGCTCATCGGGTTCTTCGGCCAGTGCAGCGACACTTGGAAGTAGTCGTAATGGTCCTCGTCCACCGGCACGTACCACTCATAGTAAAGCGCGCCGTTCTGCGGGAAGTGCCGCACGCGCAGGTACCCGGGCAGCTTCATCGTGATGTATTTCACGCCGTTCACCGGGATCGACGTGCCTCCCTGCCCGCGCCGGCTCGGCGGCCGGCTGAAGCGCCACGGGCGCTGCGGGGGCCACTCGCCCAGCCCGGGGTAGTGTGCCGTCCACCGGAAATCGCCGGTCACTTCCACCAGCGCCCGCCCGCCGTCGACGGGGTCGTCCTCCTCCATGGCGTCGTGCGTCGCGTTGTAGGCGCCCATCTTCTGCAGACGCAGCGCCGCGGCATCGCGGTGCAGCATCAGGAAATGGCCGCCCGCCGAGCCCTCGGCGTGGTAGCGCCAGTTGCCGTAGACCAGGTTGTGACGCGACTTCACCATCGTGTCCTCACGCAGCAGCAGGTGCGGCACGTCGTCCTCCAGCGGCGCCGGCGCGCCCTTGCCCATCCAGATCCACACGATGCCCTTGCGCTCCTCCACCGGGTACATGCGGAGGCGTATCTTGCCGACCACCGGCGAGTCCGGGCCGTCGGTGAGGGCGGCGACGCACACGCCGCCGTTCGCCATGTCGAAGGTCCAGCCATGGAAGCGGCAAGCGACGGTGTCCTTGCCGGGAAACTCGTCCTTGCCGAGCGACATGCGCGCCCCGCGGTGCGGGCACTCGTCGATCATCGCGTACACCTTCGCGCCGCGGCGTGTGAAGGCGATCGGCTCGCCCAGCAGCACCTTGCGGACGGGCCGGTGCGTGACCTCCTTGGACTTGAGGGCCGGGTACCAGTAATTGCGGAAGCCGAGCGCCGCCTTGTGATATGGCGTGTCGCCCTCGGTCAATGGGTGCGCCGTGGCGGGATGCTGGGTCGTCATGCACGAGCCTCCTCAACTCTCGGAATCGCATCCGGTCGCGCATCGGCGTGTGGATCGGTGCGGCACCGTCGGTTCTACACCCGCTATTCGTTACGGTGGCGAACAGCGTCGTAGGCCGCGAGGATATTCCGCGCACCGCCGCATGGTCAAGCACGAGGGGACTATAATCGGCGGGCCATATCCGGCTTGGGAAGGCGGTGTGTCGTGGCCCATTACATTCAGCTCCTCACCCTCACGCCCGAGGGGCGGACGGCGATCCTGCAGGACCCGGAGAGCGTGTTGCGCGCGCAGAATGTGGTGATGGCGCCCGAGATCACGGTGCTGGGCCTCTATGCCGTGCTCGGCACCTACGATTTCGTCAGCATCGTCGAGGCGCCCGACAACGACACGGTGGCGCGCTATTCGCTCGAGTTCGGCGTGCGCGCCGGGCTGCACGTCGTCACGCTGCCGGCCGTGCCGATGGCCCAGTTCGAGCAGTCGATGCCCCCCGAGGGCGTGCCGGTCGAGGAGACGGGCACCGGCATTCCCATGAACCCCGACGACCTGCTGCGGCCCCACCAGCGCTAACCGGCCGCGCTCACGCGCGTGAGACGCGCGGGCTCGCCTCGGCGAGTGGCATTACGGCCCTGGCTCGGGCTAGTACGTCCACCAGGGCCGGTAGTGCGACAACGGCAGCTCCAGCAGCACGATGTCCTCGAAGTTGCCGTGGATATCGCGGCTCCATTCGTGCAGGCGCGCCACCTCGTGGAAGCTCATGCCGCGCGCCGCCTCCTCGGCCTAATTGTCGAACCAAAGAAATGGCGTGATCTTTGACATGGGCATCGCTCCCGCGGTCTGCTCGGTGGTGTCACCGGTTCCGACGAACAGGCGCCCCGGTTGCCCGGGGCGCCTGTCTTATCCGGCATAGGAGGCCGCGAAGCTACGGCTTCGCCTCGTTGCGGCGCTGGCTGGCCGCCAGCATGGCGTCGCGGCGGGCACGCTGCTGGTCGCGCGGCGCCGGCGGCGCCACGTGCGCCAACGGGGCGACCTTCTTGAACCGCGGCAGGTAAATGCTCCAGTTGTCCAGCACGTCCTCCGCCCGCTTGCTGCGGGTCATCTCCATGTGCCGCGTCACCATCGCCTGCAGCAGCTCCTGGTCCTCCGCGTCGTCCACCTCGCTAATCCCCACCATCTCCGAGTTCACCCGCTTCGCCAACGTGCCGTCGTAGTCCAGCACGAATGCAACCCCGCCCGACATGCCGGCGCCCAGGTTGCGGCCCGTCGGCCCCAGAATCACCACCACGCCGCCCGTCATGTATTCGCACGCGTGGTCGCCCGCGCCCTCGATCACCGCCCACGCGCCCGAATTGCGGACGGCGAACCGCTCGCCCGCGCGTCCCGACGCATAGAGGTGCCCGCCGGTGGCGCCGTAAAGCACGGTGTTGCCCATGATGGTATTGTCGTGCGCGTGGAAGGCGGCGTGTTGCGGCGGCCGCAGCACGATCTCGCCGCCGTGCATGCCCTTGCCCACGTAATCGTTCGCCTCGCCCTCCAGCGTCATGTGCATGCCGTCGACGAGGAACGCGCCGAATGACTGCCCCGCCGAGCCCGAGAAGCGCAGCTCGATGCTGTTTTCCGGCAGGCCCGTGTCGCCATGGTGATAGGCGATCTCGCCCGCGATGCGCGCGCCGACGGTGCGGTGCACGTTGCGGATCGCCCGCTCTACCTTGACCGGCGATCTGCCCTCGATCGCCGGCCGCACCAGCGGCAACAGCTCGTCGTCGAGGACGATGTCGCTCGCGTTGTCGTTGCGCGTCTGCCGCGACCGCACCGGCAGCGTGCCCGACGGGTCCGCCGAGGCCAGCATGCGCCGCAAGTCCAGCGTGTTCGCCTTCGGGTGGCCTGGCAGCTCCACCTGCTCCAGCAGGTCGGAGCGGCCGATCATCTCCTCCACCTTGCGGAAGCCCAGCGCCGCCATGTGCTCGCGTAGCTCCTCCGCCACGAAGAACAGGTACTTCACCAGCATCTCGGGCGTGCCCCAGAACTTCTCGCGCAGCACCGGGTCTTGCGTGGCGACGCCCACTGGGCAGGTGTTGAGGTGACACTGGCGCGCCACCTGGCAACCCACCGCCACCATCGCCGCCGTGCCGAAGCCATACTCCTCGGCGCCCAGCAACGCGCCGATCACCACATCGCGCCCGCGGCGGAACCCGCCGTCCGTCCGCAGAATTATCCGGCCGCGCAAGTCGTTGGCGACCAACACCTGCTGCGTCTCGGCCAGGCCCAGTTCCCAGGGAGAGCCGGCATACTTGATGGATATCCACGGCGACGCCCCGGTGCCGCCCTCGGTGCCGGATATGAGGATGTAGTCAGCATAACCCTTCGCCACACCCGCGGCGATGGTGCCGACGCCCGCCTCCGACACGAGCTTCACGGCCACCTGCGCGCGCGGGTTCACGACCTTCAAGTCGTAGATCAGCTGCTTCAAGTCTTCGATCGAGTAGATGTCGTGGTGCGGCGGCGGCGAGATGAGCGGCACGCCGGGCACCGTGCGCCGCGCGCGGGCGATGATCTCCGTCACCTTGTGGCCGGGCAGCTGCCCGCCCTCGCCGGGCTTCGAGCCCTGCGCCATCTTGATCTCCAACACGTCGGCCATCGCCAGGTACTCCGGCGTTACGCCGAAGCGGCCGGAGGCCACCTGCTTCATCTTGCTGCCCGTGCGGTCGCCGTTGCGCGTCTCGCGGAAACGGCGCGGGTCCTCGCCACCCTCGCCCGAGCCGCTCTTGCTGCCGATGCGGTTGAACGCGACGGCGATGGTCTCGTGCGCCTCGATGCTGAGCGCGCCGAACGACATGGAGCCGCCGTTGAAACGCTTCACGATCTCCTTCGCCGGCTCCACCTCGTCCAGCGGCACGGGCGGGCCGGCCGGCTTGATCCGCAGCATGTCGCGCAGCGAGATCGACTCCTGCTCCTCGATCTGCTTGATGTATTGGTCGTATCCCGCGCGCCCGGTGCCGCCATCCTTGATGGCGTTGTGCAGTGTCCGCACGCTGATGGGCGAGAAGCCGTGCGGCTCGCCGCCGCGCCGGTAGCGGTAGAAGCCGTAGTCATCGAGCTTCGCATCCTTGGCGCCGGCGGCCATGGGCGCGAACGCCTGCGCGTGCCGGGCGACGAGCTCGGCCGCGACCTCGCCGAAGCCGATGCCGCCGATGGGCGACGGCGTGCCGGCGAAGCACAGGTCCACCACCTCCTGGCCCAAGCCGATGGCCTCGAATATCTGCGCGCCGTGGTAGGCGGTGACGGTGGAAATGCCCATCTTCGACATGATCTTGAGCAGCTGCTTGTGCAGCGTCTTGACGTAGTTGCCCAGGGCCTTGTCGGCACCGATGTCGGTATCGTGGCCCTCCTCCACCAACGCCTTGATCGTCGCCAGGGCCAGGTAGGGGTTGATGGCGCTGGCCCCATAGCCAATCAGCGCGGCCAGCTGGTGCGGGTCCCGCGCGTCGGCCGCCTCGGCGATGAGCGAGGCCTTCATGCGCTTGCCCACCCGGATGAGGTGGTGGTGCACCGCGCCGACCGCCATGAGCATCGGCACCGACATCCGGTCGCGGTCCACGCCTCGGTCGCTCACCACGATCACGGTCTTACCCGCGTCCACGGCCCGCTCCGCCCGGGCGCACAGCTCCAACACGGCCTGGCGCAGCGCCTCGGCCCCGCCCGAAACCGGGAACAGCGCCGGCAGCGTCTCCGTCGACACGATGCCCTGCACGCCGCCGCGAATCGTCTGCAACTGCGCGTCCGTCAGCACCGGGCCGTCCAGCCGCAGCAGCGAGGCGAATGCTTCCCGTTCCTCTAGCAACGAGCCCCGCTGGCCGAGGTAGGTGTAGAGCGACATGACGATCTGCTCGCGCAACGGGTCGATCGGCGGGTTGGTCACCTGGGCGAAGCGCTGGCGGAAGTAGCTGTACAGCAGCCGCGGCTTGGTCGCCAGCACCGCCAATGGCGTGTCGTCGCCCAGCGAGCCCACCGGCTCGACGCCGTCGACGTACAGCGGCCGCAGAATCAGGTGCGCCTCCTCCGTCGTGTAGGACTGCGCGCGCTGCAGCGGCAGCAGGGCCTCCGCCGCGATCTCGCCGGCGGCGCCGTTCGCGCTGGCCGGCTGCTTCACGTCGCTAAGCCTGGTCAGGCGGTGGGTCAGCCACTGGCCGTACGACTTGCGCGCGACCGCCATCCGCTTGATCTCGTCGTTCCGCAGCAGCACACCGCGCGCCGTGTCGACGGCGATGACCTGCCCAGGGCCGATGCGTCCCTTCTCCACCACGTGATCGTCGTCGATCTCGGTGGTGCCGACCTCTGAGGCCATGACGATGATGTTGTCGTCGCCGATCTTGTAGCGGGCCGGGCGCAGGCCGTTGCGGTCCAGCGTCGCCGCCACCACGGTGCCGTCGGTGAAGGCGAGCGCGGCGGGGCCGTCCCACGGCTCCGTCAGACAGGCGTGATACTCATAAAAGGCCTTCAGCGCCGGGTCCATGTCGGGCATGTTCTCCCATGCCTCGGGCACCAGCATCATCATCGCGTGCAGCGGGTCGCGGCCCGATAGCACCAGCAGCTCCAGCGCGTTGTCAAGGCTGGTCGAATCGCTGCCGTCCGGCTGGATCACCGGCAGGACGCGGCCAATCTCGTCGCCCCACACGGCCGAGGCCAGCTCCGCCTCGCGCGCGCGCATCCAGTTGCGGTTGCCTTGCAGCGTGTTGATCTCGCCGTTGTGGCCCAGCATGCGGAAGGGCTGCGCGAGGTCCCACGTGGGGAAGGTGTTGGTGCTGTAGCGCTGGTGAAACACGGCCAGCGCCGTCGTGTAGGCCGGGTTCCGCAAGTCCAGGTAGAACTCGGTGAGCTGCGGCGCGACCAACAGCCCCTTGTAGACAATGGTCTTGTTCGAGAGCGAGGGCACGTAGCAGGCGATGCCCAGCTCGGCATACGCACGCTCGGCGGCCTTGCGCGCGAGGTAGAGCTTGCGCTCGAAGGCCATGCCGTCCAGCGCGGCGGGCCTGCCCACCAGCAGGTTCTCGATTTGGGGCGCCGTCACCGCCGCCTTTTCGCCGAGCGCGGCCTCGTTAACCGGCACGGGACGCCAGCCGATGGGCGCGAGGCCCTCATCCTGAATGGCCTTTTCGAGTATCTGGCGGGCGCGAGCGGTGTCGCGCTTGGGCAGGAACACCATGCCGACACCCAAGTCCCCGTCGTGCCGCGCGGTGAACCCGAGCTTCGCGGCCTCGGCGTTGAAGATGCCGGCGGGGATCTGCGTCAGCACGCCGGCGCCGTCGCCGGTCTTGGCGTCGGCCGACACCGCGCCACGATGGGTGAGGTTGACGACCGCCTCGAGCGCCCGGTCCAGCACGCGGCGGCTGCGAGAGCCGGTGAGGTCGGCCACGAAGCCGACGCCGCATGCGTCACGCTCGAACTGCGGGTCGTGAAGAGTCCACGGGAGACGTGGTAACGGTGCCATAGAAAGCTCCGGTTTCGCAGGGGCTCCATTGTCCCCTGGAACGCCTAAACGCTACAGAATGGAAAGGTAACGTTTGATCTCGTAGTCGGTGACGGCGGAGCGATACCGCTCCCACTCGATCCGCTTGTTGTGGATCAAGCTCTTGAACGTGTGCTCGCCCAAGGCGCGACGCAGCACGTCGCTCTGCTCGGCGATGCGCACGGCCTCGAACAGGCTGCCGGGCAGCGATGCGATCTGGCGCGCCTGGCGCTGCTCGTCGGTCATCAGGGTCACGTCCGTCTCCATGGGCGGCACGGGCTCGTACTCGTTCTCGATCCCCTCCAGCCCGGCGCTGAGCATGGCGGCGAACGTCAGATATGGATTGCACGTCGGGTCCGGCTGGCGGAACTCGATCCGTACCGATGATTCCCGCCCCGGACGGTAGGCGGGCACGCGAATGAGGTCCGAGCGGTTGACCGGCGCCCACGAGATATAAGCCGGCGCCTCGAATCCCGGCACCAGCCGCTTATACGAGTTCACCCACTGGTTGCACACGCAGGCGATTTCCGGAGCGTGCCGCAACAGGCCGGCGATATACCGGTGCGCGGTCTTCGACAGCTTGAAGGGATCCTTCGCGTCGTAGAACGCGTTCTTATCGCCCTTGAACAGCGATTGATTCACGTGCATGCCGTTGCCGTTCTGGTCGGCCAGCGGCTTGGGCATGAAGGTGGCGTATGCGCCGTGGCGCATCGCAACTTCCTTCACCACCAGGCGGTAAGTCATCACCGAATCGGCCATGGTGAGCGCATCGGTGTGTCGCAGGTCGATTTCGTGCTGCGAGTTGGCGGCCTCGTGGTGGCTGTATTCGACGGGAATGCCCATCTCCTCCAGCGTCAACACCGTCTCGCGGCGCAACTCCGTCGCCGTGTCCAGCGGCGTCAGATCGAAGTAGCCGCCGGCGTCCAGCGCCTCGGGCTTGGTGGAGTCCTTGAAGTAGAAGTGCTCCATCTCCGGTCCGACCTGGTAGGTGTAGCCCAGCTTCGCGGCGCGGGCAAGCGCCTGCTTCAGCACATAACGGGGGTCGCCCTCAAAGGGCGTGCCGTCGGGCCGCAGCACGTCGCAAAACATGCGCGCGACGGCATTCTGGCGCGGCCGCCAGGGCAAGATCGAGAAGGTGGTGGGGTCCGGCATCGCCACCATGTCGCTCTCGTCCATGCGGGCGAAGCCCTCGATGGAGGAGCCGTCGAAAGCCATCCCCTGGCTGAGGGCGCCTTCGAGCTCGGCGACGGTTATGGCGAACCCTTTCAAGTTACCCAGGATGTCGGTGAACCACAGCCTGATGAACTTGACGTCGTTTTCCTTGGCCGAGCGGAGCACGTAGTCGCGTGCGTCATCCCGCTGATTCATGAGCCTACCGCGCCTCCAAACCCGCGCCACGGCGAAAACCGCCGCTCCTCCAGGCGACGGGCCAAACAACACCGCACCAGAGCCTCGATCCCGGTGGCTGAAGCCGCATATTAGGGGATTGTGAAAGATTTGTCAAAGTCAATTGGCAAGGCCACGGACTGCCGCAAGGCATCGCGGGTCGCTTGCTAGCGGGCGCCTGCCTTCATCTTGCCTGGCGTCAGGGCCTGCGTGGCACCGTCGGCGTGCTTCAGCAGGTCGATCCAGTCGCGGACGAGGACGTGCTGAATCTCGGGCCGCCGCATCGGCAGCTCTTCGTTCACGCGGTAATAGTTCACCCGGCCGTCGCGCTTGCGTTCGATGTAGCCCGCCTCCTCGAGGTCGGAAATGATACGGTGGACCGAGCGTTCCGTAATACCGAGGGCAAGCGCGATTTCACGCGCGGTGGTGCGCCCCCGCTCCGCAACCAAGGCGAGGACGGAGCCATGATTCGTAACGAACGTCCATTCCGCCAATATGATCCTCCTTTGATTGCTTGACCCACTACGGGTGGTATGTTATTAAATCACCTAGCCTCCAAATTTATGGAGGTGGCGGATCGACGCAGGCCTACCGTACCATTCGCTTCGCTATTCGGCAACTGGATTGGTACGCGGCGTCGCGAGGGGGCGAGTGGCTGCCCTTTAGCCCCGTGATCCGCAAAGGCCGGGCAGGCTTCCAGGGCTCATTCGTGAGTCGCTCGGAGGCAACAATCTTCACCTTCCCAGGAAAGGAGGAGCGGTCTCATGAAGAAGAGCGCTGGCAAGCCCGCCGCCAAGCCCGGCAAGAAGAAGTAAGTTAGCAGCGATCGGTTACCACGGCAACGGGGTCCCGCCAGGGGCCCCGTTCTTCGTCCGTCTCGTATTTCCCCATCCTGCCACGGCGCCCGCGCCGGCCCCGCCCGTCCGCTCTCGCGAACGCGGAAGGGGCGGCCCGCAGGCCGCCCCTTCCATCCCTCGAAAATCGTGGTTGCCGCCCGAGCGCTACGCGCCGCCGTTCGGCTTCAACTGCCCCAGCGCGCTCTGCGCCGCCGCCAGCCGCGCCACCGGCACACGGAACGGCGAGCAGCTCACGTAGTTCAGCCCGAGCTGGTGGCAAAAGGCGATCGTCTTGGGGTCGCCGCCGTGCTCACCACAGATGCCGACCTCCAGGCCGGGGTTCGCCGCGCGGCCCTCTTCCGTCGCCAGCCGCATCAGGCGGCCCACGCCGGCGGTGTCGATGCTGGCGAAGGGGTTCCACGGCAGCACCTCGGCCTCCACGTAATGCCGCAGGAACTTGCCCTCCGCGTCGTCGCGGCTGTAGGCGAAGGTCATCTGCGTCAGATCGTTCGAGCCGAACGAGAAGAACTGCGCCTCCTTCGCCAGCTCGCCCGCCGTCAGGGCGGCGCGCGGCACCTCGATCATCGTGCCGAACTTGTAGGTGAAGCCCGCGCCGCCAAGGGCCTTCGCCGCGACAGCGTCCAGCCGCGGCCGCAGCCACTTCAGCTCGTTCACGTGCGAGACAATGGGAATCATGATCTCCGGGTGAACGACGACGCCCTCCTCGTGCAACTGGCGCGCGGCCGTGATGATGGCCCGCACCTGCATCTCGTAGATCTCCGGCATCGTCAGGCCCACGCGACAGCCGCGGTGGCCCAGCATCGGGTTCGACTCTTCCAGCGCCTCCACCAGCTTCAACTGGCGCTGCGCCTCGGCCAGCGCCGTGTCGCGCTGCTTGCTCGCTCGCTGCCGCTGCAACTCGTCGATCTCACGGATGAAGTTGAGCTTGTTCGGCAGGAACTCGTGCAGCGGCGCGTCCAGCAGGCGGATGATGACCGGCAGCGACTCCATCGCCTTGAGGATGCCGTGGAAGTCCTCGGCCTGGAACTGCTCCAGCCGCTCCAGCGCCGCGTAGTAGTCCTTCACGCTCTGCGATTGCGCCAGGGCGCGCTCGGCGGCGGCCGTCTTCTGCTGCAGCGAGGCCCGCTCCGAGGCGGGCGCCTTCTCGGCACGCAGGCGAAGCGTCTCCACCTCGCGTATAACGCGCGAGGCCTCGGGCCCGGCGCTCAACAGCTTCTGGATGTGCGGCAGACGGTCCTCGGCGAAGAACATATGCTCCGTGCGGCAAAGGCCGATTCCCTCCGAGCCGTTCTGGCGGGCGCGCACCGCGTCCTCCGGCGTGTCGGCGTTTGCCCACACCTGCAGCCGGCGTTGCTCGTCGGCCCAACCCAGCAGCGTGTTCAGCTCGCCCAGGTCGTCAGCCGTCGGCTCGACGGTGCGGACCTCGCCGATGAACACCTCGCCGGTCGCGCCGTCGATGCTGATGACCTCGCCCTCTTTCACCGTCTTGCCGCGCGCGCTGGCCTTGCGCGCCTCCATGTCGACGTGCAGCTCCTCCGTGCCGACTACGCAGGGCTTGCCGAGGCCGCGCGTGACGACCGCCGCATGGCTGGTCATGCCGCCACGGCTGGTGAGCACGCCCGCCGCGCGGATGATGCCGTGCACATCGTCCGGGCTCGTCTCCGCGCGCACCAAGATCACGTTCTTGCCGGCGTTGGCGAGCTCCACTGCCTTGTCCGGGTCCATCGCGGCCACGCCCGACGCCGCGCCCGGCGACCCGCCGACGCCCTTGGCGATGATGCGCCCCTCGTCCGAGGCATTCGCCTTCGCCGCCGGGTCGAAGCGGGGCAGCAGCACCTGCGTCACGTCCGACGGCTGCACGCGGCCCACGGCCTCGTTGACGGTGAGCACGCCCTCGCGCACCAGATCGACGGCGATCTTCACGGCGGCGGGCGCGGTGCGCTTGCCGGTGCGCGTCTGCAAGATGAACAGCTTGCCGCGCTCCACCGTGAACTCAATGTCCTGCACGTCGCGGTAGTGGGCTTCCAGCTTGCGCGCCGTCTCCTCGACCTGCGCGTAGATCTCGGGCATCTCGCGTTTCAGCGAGGCGATGGCGAGCGGCGTGCGCACGCCCGCGACTACGTCCTCGCCCTGGGCGTTCGGCAAGAACTCGCCATACAGCACTTTCTCGCCTGTCGCGGGGCTCCGGGTGAACAGCACGCCCGTGCCGCTGTCCTCGCCCAGGTTGCCGAACACCATCGACATGATGACACAGCCGGTGCCCATGTCGTGCGGAATACCCTGGAACTCGCGATACGTGATGGCGCGCGGATTGTTCCACGACGAAAACACGGCCTCGATCGCCTGCCGCAGCAGCGCCCACGGGTCGTCGAAGATGGGATGCCCCGTCTCGCGCTTCACGACTTCCTTGAACGCGGCGATCAACTCGCGCAGGGCCGCCGGCGGCAGCTGGTAGTCGTGTTGCAGGCCGCGATCGGCCTTGGCCTTCCGCAGCAGCGACTCGAACTTCTCGCGGTCCACCCCCAGCACCACGCCTGAAAACCCTTGGATCAGTCGTCGGTAGGCATCCAGGGCGGGGCGCTCATCGGCCATCAGTCGCGCCAGGCCGTCCACCGTCACGTCGGTCACTCCCATGTTCAAGATCGTGTCCATCATGCCGGGCATGGACACGGCGGCGCCGGAGCGCACGGAGAAGACGAGGGGGTTCCCGGCGTCGCCGAACCGCTTGCCGGTTTCCGCTTCCAGCTTGTGCACGTTATCGACGATCGACTCCCACAGGCCAGGCGGAAATTGCTTGCCGCCCTTCAGATACGCGCGACACGCCTCGGTGGTGATGACGAAGCCGGGGGGCACCGGAATGCCGATTCGGGCCATCTCGCTGGCGTGCGCGCCCTTCGAGCCCAGCAGCTCCACCATCTTGGCGGAGCCCTCCTCCAATCGGTACACCATCTTGCCGCCGATTGTGGTGGCCATGGCTTGGAGCCTCCTACGGGCTGGGTTGTGTCCGCGGCTGCGACGGGTATCCGGCCGCGCCGAACGACGGCCGCTGGTGCCGGCTACCACGCCGATTGTGCCGCAAGCCGAACGAATCGCGCCCAGGGGCGCGATTATAGCATTCCCGGTGGGACTGCTCCCCGAAGGGGTGTCACCAGACTATACCAGGGCTACGTGCTTTTCGTACCCCCATGATTGGTAGTCGTCGCGTATGAACCTCGGTAGTCCTTCGGTAGTAACGCGGCGATGCGTTCCATGATCTCGTTCGTGTACGAATGGAGCACCGCGCGCGGCAGCCGTCCCTCCACGTGCGGCAGCGTGAACGCCTGCCCGAACCGCACCCGCATCCGCGTCAACGGAAACGCGATGCGGATGAACCCCGGCACCCGCTCCGTACCCGTGATGCCGACCGGCACGATGGGCGCGCCCGACTTCAGTGCCAAATAGGCAAGCCCATCGCTCAGCGGCTCGCGCAGGGCGCGCGGGCTCCGCGTGCCCTCTGGAAAGATGAGCAGCGCCTTGTCCTGCCGCAAAGCCTCCAGCGCCCATGCCAGCGCATCGAGGTCCCGTCCGTCGCGGTCCACCGGAAAGGCGTGCAGGTTGCGGAGGAAATAGCGCGGCACGGCCCACGCGAACAAGCCCCGCTTCGCCATGAACCACACCGGACGCGGGCTGGCGTGCACTATCAGCGGCGGGTCGGCGTTCGACTGGTGGTTCGCGGCGAAAATCAGCGGGCCGTGGGGCGGCACGTTCTCGCGGCCCTCCACCTCGATGTGCCCAAAGGTGGGCATCATGAGGCGGGCCAGCCCCTTGCCCACGCGATACCAAAAGTCGACCGCCAACGCTACCACTCCCGGGCAAGCCGCAGAATGCGCTCGACCACCTGCTCGATCGTCAACGGGTCCGTGTCGATGCGGATCGCGTCCTCGGCGGGCCGCAACGGCGACACCTCGCGCTCGCTGTCCAGCTTATCGCGCATCGCCAGGTTCTCGCGCACCGCGTCCAGCGTCTGCCGGCCGCCCTTCGCCATCACCTCGGCGAAGCGGCGCTTCGCCCGCTCCTCCACCGACGCGACGAGAAACACCTTCATGCCCGCCGCGCGCAACACCACCGTCCCAATGTCACGGCCCACCATCACCGTCCGCCCCTCGTCCGCCATGCGCCGCTGCTGCTCCACCATCGCGTCGCGCACGCGTGCCACCTTCGACACGATCGACACCGCGCTCTCCACCTCCGGCGTCCGCAGGTGGTCGGTCACGTCCACGCCGTTCGCCAGCACGCGCTGCGGACCGCCGCGCTCGCGCGCGGAGACGATGTCGATGTGCGTCGCCTCCGCCAGTGCGGCCAGCGCGGCCACGTCATCGTGCGGCACGCCCTTCGAGAGCGCCAGGTGCGTCACCGCGCGGTACATGGCCCCCGTGTCGACGAGGCGGTAACCCAGGCGCTCCGCCAGCGCCAGGCCTACGGTCGTCTTGCCGGAGGCCACCGGCCCATCGATGGCGATGACCGAGGGGATGGACAAGGACGATGCTCCTCGCTCGACCGGGGATGACCGGATTCTAGCCGCGCCGCGCCGCGCTGTCGCCATGGCCCGGCTCGCCCCGGCGCGCCGCGCGGTGCCTGCCTGGGCGCTATGGCCGGCCGTGGACTGCCGGCCGGCCACGCGCGATTGCGTTTTGAACGATGCTTATTTGTTTGACGAAGGTGGGCCACTTCTGCTATATTAACGGAGTCGCCGCAGCACGTCACGGTGCGCTGCAGCAGCATTCGAACCCGCCCACGCCCACGCACTCTCGCCGCCTCGTCCGAGGCTCTCTCCACGCGGGCCTTTGTGGGATACCAAAAGGAGATGGCAAACCGCATGGTGCAACAGCGGCAATCGCAATACACGGCCGATCAAATCCAAGTGCTGGAAGGGCTCGAGGCAGTCCGCCGGCGCCCAGGCATGTACATCGGCAGCACGGACCAGCGTGGCCTCCACCACCTCGTCTACGAGATCGTCGACAACGCGGTGGACGAGGCGATGGCGGGCTTTTGTGACCGCATCCTCATCACCATGCACAAGGATGGTGCCGTCAGCGTCGTCGACAACGGCCGCGGCATCCCGGTCGATCTGCACCCCGCGACGAAGAAGTCCGCGCTCGAAACGGTCATGACGGTGCTTCACGCCGGTGGTAAGTTCGGCGGCGGCGCCTACAAGGTCTCCGGTGGCCTGCACGGCGTCGGCGCGTCCGTCGTCAACGCCTTGTCCGAGTGGCTGCGCGTGGACGTGCGCCGCGACGGCTTCCACTACCGGCAAGAGTTCGCGCGCGGCGTCGCCAAGGCGCCCGTCGCCAAGCTCGGCCCCATGCTGCCGGGCGAGCAGCGCGGCTCCACCGTCACGTTCATGCCCGACACGCAAATGTTCGGGCCGCTTAGCTACGACCACGCCGTGCTGCTCCAGCGCTTCCGCGAGATGGCCTACCTCAACAAGGGCGTGTGGATCACCTTCGCCGTCGAGGCCGACCCCGAGGCGGAGATGACCTTCCACTTCGAGGAGGGCATCGCCAATTTCGTCAAGCACCTCAACGCCGGCAAGGAGGTGCTGCACCCCGATCCCTTCTACACCGACAAAACCATCGACGGCACGCAGATCGAGATCGCGCTGCAATACAACGGCGGCTTCTACGAGTCCACCTTCGCCTTCGCCAACGGCATCAATACGGTCGATGGCGGCACGCACCTGGCGGGCTTCCGCGCCGGCCTCACGCGCGTCATCAACAACTATTCGCGCAAGGCGAAACTAGTCAAGGACGACACCCCCAACCTCACCGGCGACGACGTGCGCGAGGGCCTCACCGCCGTCGTCAGCGTGCGCCTGGCCGAGCCGCAGTTCGAGGGCCAGACGAAGGGTAAGCTCGGCAACGCCGAGACGCGCCCCCAAGTCGAGCAGGTGCTAGTCGAACAGCTGGAATACTGGCTGGAGGAGCACCCGAACGAGGCGCGGCGCATCATCGACAAGTGCGTCACCGCCCAGCGCGCCCGCGAGGCCGCCCGCAAGGCCCGCGACCTCGTCATCCGCAAGAACGCCATGGAGGGCGGCTCTCTCCCCGGCAAGCTGGCCGACTGCTCGGAGCGCTCGCCCGAGCTCTGCGAGATCTACGTCGTCGAGGGCGAGTCCGCCGGCGGCTCCGCCAAGATGGGCCGCGACCGCCGCACCCAGGCCATCCTCCCGCTCAAGGGCAAGATCCTGAACGTGGAGAAGGCCCGCGCCGACCGCATGCTGGCCCACGAGGAAATCCGCGCGCTCATCACCGCCATCGGCGCGGGCCTCGGCGAGGACTTCAACCTCGCGAAGCTCCGCTATCACAAGGTCATCATCATGACCGACGCCGACGTCGACGGCGCGCACATCCGCACGCTGCTGCTCACCTTCTTCTTCCGCAACATGCGGCAGCTCATCGACAACGGCTACCTCTACATCGCCCAGCCCCCGCTGTACCGCGTCGCGCGCGGCCGCAACATCGAATACAAATACCAGGAGCGCGACAAGGACGAATGGCTGGCGACCCAGCTGTTCGGCCGCATGTCCATCCATGGCGAAGGCTCGAAGGACAAGGCCCTGCTCTCCGGTCGCCGCATCCAGGACCTCATTCGCCGCCTGCGGGAGTTTCAGTCCTGGGCCGGCAGCCTGGAGCCGCTGGGCGTGCAGCCCGCGTTGGTCGGCCCGCTGTTCAAGGGCGCCCTGCAAGGCCGCTACCGCCTCGAATACAACGACGACACCGTGCGGGCCCTCGCCGAGTGGCTCCGCGAGGAGGGCTTCACCGTCCTGCCCGACACCGACCCGAAGACGAAGCAGCCGATTCTCCACAAGCTGCGCGTCGAGGGCGCGGGCTCGCTGGACGTGAAGCAGATCATAGAATCGCCCGCGGCGGCGCGCTCGCTGTCCCTGTTTCCGCAGGTCGCCGACTGGGTGAACGGCAAGACGTTCGCGGTGCAGCGCCGCGACAACGTGGTGGCGGAGGGCGTGCAATGGCACGAGCTGGCCGGCGTGCTGGAACGCCACTCCGAACGCGGCGGCGTCTCGCTCCAGCGCTACAAGGGTCTCGGCGAGATGAACCCGGAGCAGCTCTGGGAGACGACGATGAACCCCGCGACTCGCACGCTGCTGCGCGTGGACGTGACCGACGCCGCCGACGCCGACAAGGCGTTCAGCCAGCTCATGGGCGACGAAGTCGGCCCCCGCAAGGAGTGGATCCAGGCCAACGCCGTGAAGGTGAAGAACCTGGACGTGTAGTCCGCGACCTCGCTTTTCGCGCAACGAAGGGGCCTGAAGAACGTCCAGGCCCCTTTCTCGTATCGACTTCCGGTGCGCGTCGCCGCGGCCTGGCGGCGACGGGAACGCTCGGTCATCTTCCAGCCTGCCGCTCCTCCTGCCGCCACCACTCGCTGAACTCGGCCACCGTCTCGAAGCCCCGCTTGCGGTAGAACTCCAGCGGGCCGTCCTCGGCCACCGTCAGCGCGATCGCGTGGGCGCCCGCCGCCCGGCACTCCCTCGCGCAATGCGCCAGCAGCGCCGACGCCACGCCACGGTTGCGGTGCGCGGGCGCCGTGCAGAGCCATTCGATCACGCCGACGCCATTCGCCGCGACCCACGCATTGCAGTAGCCGATTGGCGTGTCGCCCGCGTGCGCGAGCCATGCCCCGCCAGGCGGGCACTTGGCGCGCAGATACCGCCAGAACTGTCCGCCCAATTCCGCGTCGCGCGGCTCCGGCGCCAGCCCATCGTCGGCGGCGACGTCGGCCTCCACGAACGGGCGCATCGCGGCCCAGTCGGCCGGGCTCGCGACGCGGCGCATCCGGGGTCGCGCACCCACCTGCTCCGGCGGCCGTTCGGCGAGCATCAGCGTGGCGCGCGATGCCCTGAACCCCGCGCTTGCCAGCGCCTCGGTGAACGCGCGTGACGTCCGCTTGTCAGTGTCGAAGCGCAGGTGCGGCGCGTGACCGAAAGCCCGGGCGGCCGCCCGCAGCAACCTCGCCGGGTCCGCGTCCGTGGGAATGTCGGTCACGTGGTTGGCATCGTAAACCCGGGGCCAGTCGCGGCCGACGATGAACGTCGCGCCTCCGTCCTCCAGGCGTTCGTTGCCCAACGCCAGCCAATCGCGATAGGCCCGCAGCGCCGCGCTCGCACGGGCGTCCACCGCTAGCCCGCTGGCCGGATGTTGCCCTGCTCGTCGGCCTCGAGGATCGTGTGGAAGACGTAGCCGTCCGCTCGCAGCCTGTCGCTCCCGCCCTGGTGCCGATCGACGATGCTCGCGACGAGCACCACCTTGCAGCCGATTGCCTCCGCCGCGCGGATCGCGTGGTACAGCGACCCGGCGGTCGAGCAGGCGTCATCGACGATGGCGACACGCTGGCCGTCGCCCACCGCATGGCCTTCGATGATCTTGCCGGTGCCGTGCTCCTTGCTCTCCTTCCGCACGATGAACGCCGGCAGCTCGCGCCCGCCGTCCTGGTGGGAACGCATCGCGATCGCCGTCACCATCGGGTCGGCGCCGAGCGTCGGCCCGCCGACCGCCTCGGCCCCCGCCGCGCGGACCGCCGGCAGCAGCGCCTTGGCGACGAGGTCCGCTCCTTTCGGCGAGAGCGTCAGCATGCGTCCGTCGAAGTAGTAGCTGCTCACCTGCCCGGACGAGAGCCGGAACTGCCCGAACAGCAGCGCGCCTTGCGCCTTCGCCGTCTCCAAGATGTCACGGGCGAGCTCGCCGGGAATCGCCGGCAACCGGGTTGTCGTCATATGCGGGGCTCCTCTCCATCAGCGGGTTTCTCAGCCTCTGGCGCGCGTCGGCTGCGTTTGCCGGTAAAGGCCGTGGGCGGCGATGTAATCGGCCACGGCATCGGGCACGAGGTAGCGCACCGGCTCGCCGACGCCGACGCGGCGCCGCAGCTCGGTCCCGCTGATCTCGATGAGCGGCATCCGCAGCGTCATGATGCGTTCCCACGCGTGCGGGTCGATCTTCAGCAACTCCGTCAGGTCGATCTTGCCGTGGCCCGGACGCAGCGCCACCACCAGCAGCGCCAGCTCGAGCACGCGCGCCGGATTGCGCCAGCGGTGCATGGAGTGCAACGTGTCCACGCCCATGATGAACAGGATCTCGCCATCGGCCATCGGCCCGGAGCGCAGCTCCTCCAGCGTGTCCACCGTGTAGGTCTCGCCGGGCCGGTCCAGCTCCAGCGTCGATAGGTGGAACTTCGGATTGCTCTCGATCGCCAGTTCCACCATCGCCCGCCGGTGCTCGCGGTCCGTCAGCGCCTCGCCCTTCTTCATCCACGGCAGGCCGGCGGGCATGAACCAGATCCCATCCAGCCCAAGGCGCCACTGCACCTCCTGCGCCAGAATCAGGTGCCCGGTGTGGATCGGGTCGAACGTGCCGCCCAGCACGCCGCGTCGCATGGCTATGACCACTCCAATTCGATAGGGCCGATGCGGACCGTGTCGCCCCGCTCGACGCCGGCCGACTTCAACGCCCGCAGCACGCCCAAGCGGTCCAGTTCGCGGTGCAGTTGCATCCGCGCCTGCCACAGGTTCAGGTTCGCCACGCCGGTGAGGCGCTCGGCCGGCTTGCAATGCACCACGAACACGTCCTTGTCGCGCGTGATCTCCACCCTTGGCCGGCGGCGCGGCTCCGGGCGCGCCGTCTCGTCGGTGGGTGTCGTCAGCACCGGCTGCGGTGCCGGCTGCTCCACCGGCACCAACGCGGCGATGGCATCCAGCAACGCATCCAGCCCTTCGTGCGTCGCCGCCGAGATCGCCAGCGGCTCGGTCTTCGAGCACCGCTTCAACGCCGCCTGCTGCGCCTTGAAACGCTCCCGCGCCTCTGGAATGTCCATCTTGTTGACGGCCACCACCCGCGGCTTTTCCACCAGACCGCCGGGGTACTCTCCTAGTTCATGCTCGATTCGCTGGTACGCCGCGCCAAGATCCTCCTCGAGACCGTCGATCAGGTGGACGATCGCACGCACGCGTTCGACGTGCCGGAGGAACTCCAGGCCGAGGCCCTTGCCCACGTGCGCGCCCTCGATCAGTCCAGGCACATCCAGCAACACGATGGCACGGTTGTGTCGCTGCGCCACCCCGAGGTTCGGCTCCAGCGTCGTGAACGGGTAATCGGCGATCTTCGGCTGCGCGCGCGTCACCGCCGCCAGCAGCGTCGACTTGCCCGCGTTCGGCGCGCCGACGATTGCCACGTCGGCCAGCAGCTTCACCTCCAGCAGCAACGTCCGCTCCTCGCCTCGCTCGGCCGACTCCGCCAGCATCGGTGTCTGGTTCGTTGGTGTTGCGAAGTGGACGTTCCCAAGGCCCCCCTTCCCACCCCGCGCCGCCACCATGGCCGACCCATCGGCCACCAAGTCCGCCAGCAGTTGCTTGCGGCCTCCGTCCGTGACGTCCCAGACGACCGTGCCAACCGGCACCTCGACGAGACGGTCGTCCGCGCTCTTGCCCGTCATCTCGTTTCGGCGGCCGTCCTCACCATCGTCGGCGACGATCCTCATGATGCGCGTCAGGTGCGCCAGCGTCCGCAGTGAAGCCCTCGCGACGACGATTACGTCGCCGCCATCGCCACCGTCGCCACCGTCCGGGCCGCCATGGGGGCGGAACGCCTCGCGGTGGAGATGCGCGGAACCATCTCCACCTTTGCCGCCGGCGACCGCCAACGTTTTCGTGTCGAGCATTGCCTTCTCGGTTCCCTGTCTCCATCTCTCGTTCGGTAGTCTTCGTGCAGGAAATGAGGCCCTCTAAACAATAACAGACGGGAGGCCATCGTTGAGTTGCTGGTGTTGCTAGGCCACCTGCGAATGGCCGGAGACTGGAATTGCTTGTTGCTGCGCGGTGTTGCTGGCCGTGAGCGTCGCGCGCAGTCCAGCAACCGCGGCTTGTAAGGTGTCGTCGGTCGCGAGGCGTGCTTGCAGCCGCTTGATGCCGGTGACGACCGAAGTGCGGTTGCGGTTGCCGACCAGCCTGGCGATCTCCTCGGCCCGCGCGTTCGTGGTTGCTTGGATGAGATACATCGCGATGAGGCGGGCTTGGTCCGCCGCCTTGGTCCGTGTCCCGTCGGTGATCGTTGCCGCCGGCACCTTGTAGAACCGCGCGACAGTGTCGATGACGCTCGATGGCGTGACTGGCGGCGGGGGTGTTGTCGATGTCCCACTACGGCTGTCGAGCACCTCGTCGGCGAGGGCCATGGTCACCGGACGGTTCGTGAAATGCGCGAGTGCGACAAGCCGGTTGAGCTGCCCTTCGATCTGGCGGATGTTGCTCGCCGGTGCCGACGCCAGTCGCGCGAGGACCTCGTCATCGACCGCGACGGGCGTGTGTCGCGCATGGGTCCGCAGTATCGCCAGCCGCGTCTCGAAGTCGGGCATTCCGATGTCGGCAAGCAGGCCCCACTCGAAGCGCGACCGCAGACGCTCCTCCAGGAGTGCCAATTCCGCCGGCGGTCGGTCGGAGGCGATGACGATTTGGCGGTTAGCGTCATGGAGGGCGTTGAAGGTGTGGAAGAACCCCTCCTGGGTACCCTCCTTGCCGCTGATGAACTGGATGTCATCGACGAGCAGCACGTCGGCGGCCCGGTAGCGGTCGCGGAAGTCGGCCATCCTCCGGTCGCGGATCGCCGTCGTGAACTCATTGGTGAACTGTTCGGTCGTCACGTACTGGCAATGGTGGCCGAGCTCGGCCATGCGGTGGCCGATGGCGTGCAACAGATGCGTCTTGCCGAGGCCCACGCCCCCGTGGATGAAAAGCGGATTGTAGGCCTTCCCTGGCTCCTCACAGACGGCCATCGCGGCGGCGTGCGCCAGCCGGTTGCACCCACCGACGATGAAGCGGTCGAAGGTGTATTTGGCGTTGAGCGTGGAGACGGCCCCCGGCCGGCTGGGAGGCAATGCGGCCGCCGCGCTTGGCGGCGCTGTCGCTTCCCGCTGCGCGGACTCCGCGCCGGCAACGACGTACGTGACCGTCAGCGGACGCTGGGCCACGGCCGACGCGGCGGCATCGATCAGACCTTGCAGGCGCCGCTCCAGCCACTCGGCTGCGAACGTGCTAGGCACGCTCACGGACAGCCGTTGCTCGTCCATCGAGGTGCCGGCCGTGTTGCGAAGCCATGTGTCGAAGCTGGGCCTCGGCACCTGCAACTGAAGACGGCCAAGCGCCGCCTCCCACACGCGATGTGCGGCTTGCTCGAAAGGCATAGGTAACCAATGACCCCTAGACCAGGGCTTTGAACATGCAGTGAGGACTGGAAGCGCACGTCCCGAAAGTGGAACCCTCGTTTCCCCAATGGCACCACCCGGGGAAGGCAACAATAGCACGCGGTGCCGCGCGGCTCGCAAGGCCAGAACCCCACCATTTCGAGTGCCAATACCGCTTGACATCGCCCGCTGCGCCGGAGGCACCCGAAGGCCTCCCTCACACGAGAAAAACGACCCGCCAGCGTCCGTTCGAATGTTGCCGCCACCGGCGCGGCGGCATCGCCGGCCAGGGTATCATCGTCCCATGCAATCGCCACGCACCGTCTTTATGGGCACGCCCGCGTTCTCCCTCCACGTCCTCCAGGCCATCGAGCGCCTGGGTTGGCCCATTGCCAGTGTCTACACCGTGCCCGATAGCCCCGCCGGCCGTGGGCGCGTGCTGCGGCCGACCGCCGTGAAGGCCTACGCCGAGGCGCGCGGCTATCCCGTGCTCACGCCGGAGAGCCTCCGCGCCGCCGAGGAGGTCGACCGGCTGCGGTCGCTCCAACCCGATCTCGTCGTCCTCGCGGCGTACGGCAAGCTGCTGCCGCCCGAATGGCTCGCCACGCCACCGTTAGGGTGCCTCAACGTCCACCCCTCCCTCCTCCCGCGCCACCGTGGCGCCGTGCCCGTTCCCGCGACAATCCTGGCCGGCGACGCGGAAACGGGGGTCTCGCTCATGGTGATGGACGCCGGCATGGACACCGGCCCCGTCGTCGCCCAAGCACGTGTGCCGTTGCGCGGCGACGAGCGCGCGCCGGAGCTGACCGACCGCCTGTTTCGGCTCGGCGCCGACCTGCTGCTGACGCACGGCCCCGCCTACGTCGCCGGCAAGCTGCCGCCGGAGCCGCAACCGAGCGAGGGCGCGACCGTGAGCCGCCGGCTGAAACGCGAGCACGGCGTCATCGACTGGACGAAACCCGCCGTCGTGTTGGAGCGACAGACGCGCGCCTACGACCCGTGGCCGGGCGCCGTCACCAGCTGTCGCGGCAGGAAGCTCGACGTGTTGGAGGCGCGCGTTGAGGCCGAACGAGCCGACGCGCCGCCGGGCACAGTGGTCGCCCTCCGCAAGGATGGCATCGCGGTCGCCACCGGCGATGGCCTGCTCGTGCTGCGCCGCGTCCGCCTGGAAGGCAGGAACCCCGTGGCCGGCGCCGACTTCGCCCGCGGCCAGCGCGACATGGAGGGCGCGGTGCTCGGCGAGGGCTCCGGCAGCAACTAGCCCGCCGACGGGTCCAGCTCGTACCACACCCACTCATCCACCTGCCGGCCCTTGCGTCGTTCATAGAAGCGGTGGGCCGCGGTGTTCCATCGCAATGCGTTCCACTCCAGGCGCGCGCACCCACGCGCTCGTGCCAGGCCAACGCAGAAGTCGAACAGGCGCTCGCCGACTCCGCGCCCGCGATGCCCGTCACGCACGAAAAGGTCCTCGATGTAGAGCTTCGGCCGGGCGGCGAACGTGGAATAGGCCGCGATGAGCGTCACGCAGCCGACTGGCTCGCCATCGGCAAGTGCGAGGTAGGCCTCGAACGGCGGCGCGGCCCGGAGCGCGTCGGCCCGCAGCCGCGCTTGCGCCGCCTCGTCTGGTGGGTCCAGGTGCTCGAACCGCGCCAGCTCGCCGATGAGCGCGACCAGGCTGTCGATGGAGCGCTCGCTCACGGGCTGAATGACGATTTCCACATTGCCTCCCACGACAACAGGATGGCGCGCCATCCGGCACGAACAGCGAGGGCGCCCCAACCGGAGCGCCCTCGTCGACGTTCACATCGCGATCCGTGCCTTGCCGGCGTTACTTCTCGGACTCTTCCTCGCCCTTCGTCTCCGCCGCCGCGGCGGTCTCTTCGCCCTCGGCCGGCTTCGGTGCCGCTTCCTGCGCGCGCTGCTGCACGATGCGGACCACCGGATGACCGGCCTCCGTCACCAGTGTCACGCCGGTCGGCAGCGCCAGGTCGCCGGCATGAATCGTCGCGCCGGCCTCGGTCAAGCCGCGGATCTCCACGACGATCTCATGCGGCAGGTCGGTCGGCAGCGCCGACACCTCGATTTCGTGCAGGTCTTGCAGCACCGCCATGCCCGGCAGGCGCGCGGCCGGCGCCTCGCCGTGCAGGTGCAGGGGCACCGTCACGGTGACCTTCTCCGTGCGCGATATCCGCAGGAAGTCCACGTGCAGCACGCGGCCGCTCACGGGGTGCTTCTGTATCTCGCGCACCATCACGAAGTCCTCGTGACCGCCATTGGTCAACGTCAGCGGGGTGGTATGCCCCACCTTGATGAGGGTAAGCGCGAGCTGGTGCGCGTCCGCCTGGGCGGCCACCGAATCCTGGCCGCGGCCGTAAATGTGCACCGGCGTCTTGCCGGCGCGGCGCAGCGCGCGGTTCTTGCGGCCCAGCGCCGAGCGGCCTTCCAACGAAAGGGTAACTACGTCCGCCACAGTCATCACTCCCCGCGCGGCGCTGAAAGTCTGCGAGCACGCCAACGGCCACGCACGAACCGCCATGATAGCAGACGGCCGGGCGCCGCGCCAAGCGGCGCGGGTGTCGGCCGCGAAAGCCGTGCCGCCCAAAACCATATTGTCAATCGACTAACTTGTCTTTTTGCCGCGCGTTCCGTACCATGGTTGCGATGGGCGCCCTGCCGGCGCCCCGAGAGGCAATCGCATGCGGATCCCGATGAAGGTCGACTATGGCGTGCGCGCGCTGGTGGACCTCGCCCTCAACGGCGAGCAGGCGCCCGTGCGGACGGCGGAGATCGCCACGCGCCAGAGCATCCCCGAGGCCTACCTCGACCAGGTGCTCACCACGCTCAACAAGTTCGGCTACATTCGCAGCCGGCGAGGCCCGCAAGGCGGGCACGTGCTCGCCCGGTCCGCTGCCGACATTCGCCTCAGCGACGTGGTCGAGACGCTCGAAGGCCGCACCTCGCCGCTGGACTGTATGGACGACCCGACGGAATGCGCGCTGGCTGGCTCTTGCGCCCAGCGCGGCATCTGGCGGGACGTGGAGGAGGCGATGCACGTGGTGCTCCGCACCACCACCATCGCCGACTTGGCGAGCAAGCAGCGGCGCATGGCTGCCCAACCGACCGCGGTGCACACCTAAACCAATCGCACTTTCGCGACGGAGGCTCCTCAGGTACCATAAACCTCCGTGCCGCCGCGCGGGGCCATGACAACGGCCATCGTGGTAGGCCCGGAGGTCTCTTGCCGCAGGCCGTGGCACCGCGATGGCGGACGCTCGCCACGCGGCCAAACCGCAGACGCTAGAAAGGGTGAAACGATGTCCACCACACCGATGCTGACCCCGGAACAGGTGAAGCGGTACAGCCGCCACATCATCATGCCGCAAATCGGCAGCCGCGGGCAGCGCAAGCTCATGGACTCGAAGGTGCTCATCATCGGCGCCGGCGGCCTCGGCGGGCCCGTCGCGCTATACCTCGCGCTCGCCGGCGTCGGCACGCTCGGCATCGTCGACTTCGACACCGTCGACCTCAGCAACCTGCAACGCCAGGTGCTCCACAACTCCGAGACCGTCGGCTGGCCCAAGGTCAAGTCCGCCGAGGCCACCCTCAAGCGCTACAACCGCGACGTGAAGGTCGTCGCCCATGAGTTCCCCATCACCTCCGAGAACGCGATGGATCTAATCAAGGGCTACGACATCGTCGTGAACGGCGCCGACAACTTCGCGACGCGCTATCTCGTGAACGACGCGGCCTACCTCTCCGGCAAGCCGCTGGTGGATGGCAGCATCCTCATTTTCGACGGCCAGCTCACCACCTACATCCCCGGCAAGGGCTGCTACCGCTGCCTCTTTCCCGAGCCGCCGCCACCCGGCATGGTGCCGAACTGCGCCGAGGCCGGCGTGCTGGGCGCCCTCACCGGCGTGATGGGCAGCCTGCAGGCCACCGAGGTCGTCAAGGTCATCCTCGGCATCGGCGAGCCGCTTGTCGGCCGCCTGCTGCTGGTCGATGCCCTGGCGATGGAGTTCCGCGTGGTGAAGACCCGCCGGAACCCCAACTGCCCGTTGTGCGGCGATCACCCCACCGTGAAGGAGCTGATCGACTACGAAGTGTTCTGCGGCCTCGTGCCCGCCCCGAACGGCGAAAGCATGGTCGCTGCACACTAAGGAAGCGTTCACGAACGGGACTAGGTAGGGGCGATGACACATCGCCCCTACCCGCTTCGCGCGAAGGGCCCGTCCACCATATGCGCTACAACAACATCGTCGACGCCATCGGCAACACCCCGCTCGTGGAGCTGCCCAACTTCAGCCCCAAGCGCGGCGTCCGCATCTACGCCAAGCTCGAAGGCCATAACCCCACCGGCTCCGTGAAGGACCGCATCGCGCGGGCCATGGCGCAACGCGCCGTGGCCGATGGCCTGCTGCGTCATGATCGCGTGGTGCTGGAGCCCACCTCCGGCAACACCGGCATATCGCTGGCGATGGTGCTGCGTCGCCTCGGCTACCAGTTCACCGCCGTCATGCCCGAGAATGTCAGCCCCGAGCGCGCCGAGCTGCTGCGGGCCTATGGCGCCAGCATCGTCTTCTCGCCCGGCGAGAAGGGCACGAACGGCGCCATCGAGGTCGCCCAGACCCTCGCCGCGCAAGACGACAAATATGTCATGCTGTATCAGTACGGCAACCCCGCCAACCCCGGCGCCCACTACGAAACCACCGGCCCGGAGATCATCCGCGACCTGCCCGAGGTCACCCACTTCGTCGCGGGACTGGGCACCGGTGGCACGCTCATGGGCACCGGCCGACGCCTCAAGGAATACGACCGCCGCATCAAGGTGATCGCCGCGGCTCCCGAGCCGGACGACCGCATCCAGGGCCTCCGCAGCCTTGAGGAAGGCTTCATTCCGCCGATCCTCGATTTGACTCTCCTCGACGCTCGCATCATGATCAGCAGTTCCGATAGCTTCCGCATGACCGCCGCGCTGATCAAGAAGGAAGGCGTGTTCGCGGGCGTGTCGTCGGGCGCGGTGCTCGCCGCCGCCGTCCGCGTCGCGCAGCGGGTGGACGAGGCGAACATCGTCTGCCTCTTCGCCGACGGCGGCTGGAAGTATCTGAGCACCGGCCTCTGGTCGCGCGACTACGGCGAGATCGAGGGCTCGGTGGAGGGCAAGCTCTGGTGGTAGAACGCGGTCAACCGGCGCGGCAGGGGGGTCATCCCACGAACGGCCCCGCCTCGGCGTCGCCGCTCGGCCGCGTCGACAACCCCGTGCCTTACGGCGTGTGCATTGTCTGCCCGCCCTCCGGCCCCGGCGGCGACCTTCTGAAGTGCCTGGCGCTGGACCGCATCTCCTATTCGCTCTCCAACGACGGCACCGCCGCGGAGCTGCCGGGCGGCGTGAAGCCCGACGTGCTCCTAGTCGACCTCACCGAGGCCGACCGGCCCACCGCCGACCTGATGCTGCGCCGCAGCGCGGGCCAGGGCATGCCCGTCATCGCGGCCCTTGCCGCCGAGCACCTACAGTCCCCCGACCTGAAGCTCATGACCAGCGACTTCATCGTCGCCCCGTGGCACCGCGGCGAGCTGTCGTGGCGCATCCGGCGCCAGGTCACCGCCGTCGCCCCGCCCGACGCGCCCGGCATCATCGGCGTCGGCGACCTGACCATCGACACGAACCGCTACGACGTCTACCTCGCCGGCAAGACGGTCGTGCTCACATTCAAGGAATACCAGCTGCTCAAACTGCTGGCCTCCAACCCTGGCCGCGCCTTCACCCGGGAAACGCTGTTGGAGCAGGTGTGGGGCTACGAATACTTCGGCGGCACGCGCACCGTCGACGTCCACATCCGCCGCCTGCGTAGCAAGATCGAGGACGCCACCCATACCTTCGTCGATACCGTCTGGAACGTCGGCTACCGCTTCCGGGGCTAACCGCAAGCTCCGGATAGAACCCGCGCCGTCCGTCGCGCACACTCCCCGCACCAAACTGGATGGAGGGCCAACCATGTCATCAGTCTCAAACGCTGCCGACCCCGCCACTCTCAACGGCGATCAGCTGCGGTGGGCGCTCGCCTGGGCCTCGGTGCCCGGCAAGCATGGCGCCGAGGCCCTGCCATTGCTGCCCTGGCTCACCGTTCCATGTCCGCAGTTGGGGCGTTTCATTTGGGTCGACGACCGCAGCCAGCCGCACGGCGCCAAGTGCCCGACGTGCCACGGTCGCGACCGCATCCCCATGTCCACCGAGCAGCACACCGCCTACACCCGCTTCGGCCTCGTCAAGAGCGGGTTCCGCTGGACCATGCGCGCGGACGACGACCGGTCCGTGGCGACGCGCTTCGAGCTGAAGGCCAACCCTGCCATCGCCGGCGAGGCGACGGAGGGCGATGGGTTCACCTCGACCCTGCGCGCCGCCTACCGCGCCGTGCTGGCGGCGGGCTGGCAGCCGGGGCCATTGCCGCCAGGCATGTGACGATAGCCGGTTGTCGGCGGCGCCGCCCTCGCCGTAAACTGCTCCCAGCGAGGAGGACCGCCACATGCCGATCTACGAATACGCCTGTCCCACCTGCAAGACCAAGTTCGAGAAGCTCCGCGCCATGGAGCACGGCGCCACCGCCGATTGCCCCCGGTGCGGCCAACATGCCTCGCGCGTGCTCTCGGTCATGGCGCCCGCGCGCGTCGGCGGCTCCACGTCGCCCGCCAGCACGAGCATGCCGTCCGGCGGCTGCTGCGGCGGCGCCTGTGGCTGCCACTAACTTGCGATAGCCGGCAATTGACGAAGGGCTTCGTTGCGTGACGGAGCCCTTCGTCGTGAGCGGGCCTCCGCGCCCGCGACGACCCAGCGGCGGAGGCCCTTGTCGATGTCACTGTGGGAAGCCATCTTGCTCGGCCTCATCCATGGGCTCACCGAGTTCATACCGATCAGCAGCACCGGCCAAGTCACCATCGCCGGGCAGCTGCTCGACCTAATCGACCCCGACCGCCCGGAACAGTGGACGGCCTTCCTCGCCATGCTCCAACTCGGCACGCTGGCCGCCTTGCTCGCCTATTTCGCCGGCGACATCGTCCGCATCGTCCGAGGGTTCGCGCTCGTCAACCTGGCCGCCCTCACCCGCCGCGCGCCCTCCGACGACAACCGCCGGAACGCGCGCCTCGGTTGGCTGGTGTTGGCCGGCACCGTGCCCATCGGCGTGGTCGGCCTGTTGTTCCGAGACGTCATCGAAGGCGACCTCACGAAAAACCTATGGACGATCGCGGCGGCGCTCGTCGGCCTCGCACTCTTGCTGTTCCTCGCCGAGCGCGTCGGCACCAGGAAGCGCGGCATGGCGCAATTGCGATGGCTCGATGCCGTCGTCGTCGGCATCGCCCAGGTCGCGTCGCTCATACCGGGCTCGTCCCGATCGGGCACCACCATCACGGGAGGGTTGTTCTCCGGACTCCAGCGCGAAACGGCCGCCCGCTTCTCGTTCCTGCTCGCCATCCCCGCCATCGGCGCCAGCGGCATCCTCCAGCTGCCGGAGGCCCTCCGCGCCAACATGCCGCCGGTCACCCTCGGCATCGCGACGCTCGTCGCCGCGGCCTCCGGCTACCTCTCGATCGCGTTCCTGCTGCGCTACCTCCAACGCCACTCGACCTATCTATTCATCGTCTACCGCATCGCGTTGGGGGTGCTCATCGTCGCGCTCATCGTCACCGGAGCCGTGGACGCATCTTAGCCGTCGCTCCGGATGCCAGCGCGACGCCATCGCCCACCGCTGCCGAGGCGCCTCGTGGGGTTGTCCGCCACGATGCAATTCGCCGGAATCGACTTCGTGACCGCTTCGTGATTGCGCTCCCCATGCCGGGCGCGATCGTCACGTGGCGCCGCCCCGGACGCCATGCGTATCGCGCGGGCCTCGCCCGCTTCAGCCCCGCGTTTCGCTTCGCCCGGCCCTCCCCGGCTATCGGCGGTCCGCTTGGCGGGACGCCGCCGCCCGGATGGGGGTTGCGAACCGGCGCCCCAGCCACCGGCCGGCCACCAGGGACACGGCCGACCCCAGCAGCGTCATCCCGGCGATGGCGATGGTGATGTCTTGCCAGAAGCCGAACGGAAACACCCGCACGAGGTAGCTGGTGCGCGGGTCGAACGTCCAGTTGCCCTGCGGGAACGCGATCCGGTGGAACAACGTGAACAGTGGGTCGAAGGCCACGAGGCTGACGAGCCCGATGCCGGCGACGAGGCCGACGGTGAGCAGGGCGCCGCGCCGCAGCCATGCCGCGACGTGGGGCAAGGCGCCGCGCCGCAGCCGGTGGACCAGCACCAGCCCGGTAATGGCGAGGAACCCGGCGGCGAGCAGTTGTGTCGCGAAGGCGCGACGCATCAGCACCTTCACGTGCCGCATGTGCGACACCTCGTCCGCCCTGAACAGCTCGGTGTTCACCCCGCGCACGGGCGCCACCACGCGCAATGACTCTTGCCCGCTGTTGAAGTAGTCCCGCACCTGCGCGGCCACGGAGCGCAGTCCGGCCTCGTCGATGCCCGTCGACGCGGCCACGCCATGGCGCTCGAACAGCCACATGTAAAGCGACGCGCTGTTCGCGGCCACGCGCACGCTCGTCGTCACCAGCAACAGCATGAGCGCGACGGGAGCCAGATAGCCGAGGACGGTCGTGGCGCGGGTCACGGGGGGTGCGTCTCCATGATTCGTTCCGCCATTCCAGGCCTATACTAGCCTCAAACGAGGTTGGGGGCACACGGTGACAATTAATCCGCGATCGGATGACGCCGTCGGATTCACGGAGCTGCTCGCGGTCATGCGCCGCCTGCGCGACCCGGATAAGGGCTGTCCTTGGGACTTGGAGCAGACCCACGCATCGCTGCGATACACGCTCCTTGAGGAAACCTACGAGACGCTGGAGGCCATCGATTCCGGCGTACCTGCACGCCAGGTGGAAGAGCTGGGCGACCTGCTGCTCCAGGTGATCTTCCACGCTCAGATCGGCGCCGACGAGGGGCAATACACCATCGACGACGTGGTGCGGCACCTCATCGACAAGCTCGTGCGGCGGCACCCGCACATCTTCGGCGCCTCCGCCGCCAAGACCGCCACCGAGGTCATCGGCCAGTGGGAGCGTATCAAGGCGCAGGAGCGCAAGGCGAAGGGCGAAAGCGAACGCTCGATGCTCGACGGCGTCCCGAAGGCGATGCCGTCGCTCGCCTACGCCCAGGCGGTGCAAGCCCGCGCGGCGCGCGCCGGCTTCGATTGGGACGACGGCCGCGGCGCCATAGACGCCCTCGCCGAGGAGGTGGCCGAGCTCCGCGCCGAAAGCGACCCGCGGCGTCGCGAGGAGGAGCTGGGCGACGTGCTGTTCGGCCTGGTGGCCGTCGCGCGCCGCATGGGCATCGAGGCCGAGGACGCCCTTCGAGGCGCCAACGCCCGCTTCCACCTCCGCTTCTCGCGCATGGAGGCGACGCTGCGCGAGCGCGGCGAGACGCTGGCCGCCTTGCCCGAGCCCGAGCGGCTGCGGCGGTGGGAGCGGGCGAAAGAGCCTCCCCCATCGGCGAATCCTGGTTGACCCACCGTTCGTTTGATACAAAATGACGGGTCGTTTTGCGCGCGGCGGGTCATGCCGCTAACATGGCTCGCCGGACTACGCCGGTTTCCCGATATGCATTAACGTAACGTAGTGAGGTGCTACTTGGTCATGGCGCGACGTGCTCGCCCGCTGCTCATCGGTCTGCTGGTTCTGCTATCCCTCCTTGGGGGCGCGGGCGCGGCGTTCGCGCAACGGGCCTCGTCCGACGTCCGCATCGTCCTGCCCATCCGCGCCATCGAGCTCGACGTCGCCAAGGCCGACCTCGCGCTGCAAGTGGTCAACACCACGCCCGAACGGCGCACCGTGTCGTTCGAGTTCACCAACGTCCCCCAAGGCTGGGACGTCGCCGTCTGGAACAACATCTTCGACTTCCGCCTCAAGCAGATCGCCATCGAACCCGCCACCACCGCCGGTCCCACCGGCCAAGACGTGCGGCTCCGCATCCAGCCGCCGGGCGGTGTGCGACCCGGCACCTACATCTTCCACATGGCCGTCAAATCGCCCGACGGCGCCGTCACCTACGACGCGTTCCCGCTCACCATCACCGTCAAGGCGCCGCCCGAGGTGCAAGACCTGGGCGTGACCGTGGCCGCGCAGTTCCCCGTGCTCAGCGGCCCCCCCACCAGCCAGTTCGAGTTCGAAATCGCCATCCGCAACCAGACCGGCGCCGCGCAGTCGTTCGACCTCTCCGCCGAGGTCCCGCAGACGTGGCAGGTGCAGTTCAAGCCCTCGTTCGAAGAGAAGATCATCAACACCACCAGCGTCCTGAAGGACGCCACCCAGCGCGTCGTCGTGCGCGTCACGCCCAACCAGCGCGCCAGCGCCGGCACCTACCAGATCCCCGTCACCGTGAACAACCCGGCGAATGAAGCCCACCGGCAGGTCATCAACCTCACTGTCAACGTCACCGGCCAAGGCCAGCTCACCACCACCACGCCCACCGGCCAGCTGAACATGGAATCGACCGCCGGCAAGGGCACCTCCGGCACCTTCCGCCTCATCAACTTCGGCACCGCCGACCTCACCGGCATTGCCCTCGCCGCCGACGCGCCCACCGACTGGAAGGTGCAATATCAGATCGACCGCGTCGACCTGCCGCAGAACCAGCAGGTCGACATTCCCGTGACGATCACGCCGCCCGAGAACGCCATCCCCGGCGACTACATCGTGACGCTCCGGGCCAGCCACCCCGACACCACCGGCTCCATCGACATGCGCGTGACCGTCGCGCAGTCCACGATCTGGGGCTGGCTGGGCATCGTGCTCGTCATCGTGGTGCTCGGCAGCATCGGAGCCCTCTTCCTGAGGCTGGGCCGGCGATGAGCGCTCCCCTGATCGAGGCCCACGGCCTCTCCAAACGCTACGGCGCGTTCACGGCCGTCGACCACATCGACATGCGCCTCGATGAGGGCGAGGTGTTCGGCTTCCTCGGCCCGAACGGCTCCGGCAAGAGCACGACCATCCTCATGCTGCTGGGCCTCACGGAGCCGTCCGAGGGTGACGTCACCGTCCTCGGCCACAACCCCACGCGCGACCCCATGGCCGTGAAGCGGCAGGTCGGCTATCTGCCCGAGACGGTCGGCTTCTATCCCGACCTCACCGGCAAGCAAAACCTGGAATACACCGCCGCGCTCAACCGCATCCCTCGCGCCGACGCCGACCGCCGCATCAAGGAGCTGCTGGAGATGGTGGAGCTCGGTCACGCCATCGACCAGCCCGTCGGCCAGTATTCCCGCGGCATGCGCCAACGGCTCGGCTTCGCCGACGTGTTGCTCAAGCAGCCGAAGCTCGTCATCCTCGACGATCCCACGCTCGGCCTCGACCCCACCGGCATCCAGTGGCTGCTGGGGCTGATCGAGGAGATGAGCAAGAACCAAGCCATCACCATCCTCCTCTCCTCCCACGCGCTGCAGGAGGTGCAGCGCGTCTGCGACCGCGTCGCCATCATGTCGCACGGCAAAATCGTGCTCCAAGGCACGGTCACCAGTCTCACCGCCGGCGACGGCACCACCGGCTACCACATCGCGGTCGAGGTGCGGAGCGCGAAGCCGGGCCTCGTCGAGGCGGCCCGCGAGTTGCCTGGCGTCACCTCGGCGGACCTATCCGGCAACCTCCTCACCGTGCATGCCGAGCGCGACGTGCGCCCCCAGCTCATCTCCTCGCTCATCGCCAACGGCGGCGAGCTGCTGGAAGTCCGCGCGCGCAACCGCTCGCTGGAAGACATCTACCTCCGGTACTTCCAAGAAGGAGCGCTGGCATGAACGCCATCTACTGGAAAGAGCTGGCCGACCACTTCGGCCGCCGCCGCTTCCTGCTGCTGCTCGGCCTCGTCGCCATCGGCACCCTGTGGGGCGTCTATGTCACGACCCAGGCCGTGCAAGGCGGCACCGGCAGCCTCGACCAGTTCCTGTTCCTCGACATCTTCACCAGCGGCAGCGGCGTCCTGCCCTCGTTGCTCTTCTTCATCTCGTTCTTCGGCCCGCTCATCGGCATCGCCCTCGGGTTCGACGCCGTCAACAGCGAGCGCACCCACGGCACGCTGTCGCGCATCTTGGCGCAGCCCGTCTACCGCGACGCCGTCATCAACGGTAAGTTTCTCGCCGGCGTCACCGCCCTCGCCGTCGTCATCGTCAGCATGGAGCTCGCCATCATCGGCCTGGGCATGTTCATCCTCGGCTTCGCGCCGCGCGGCGAGGAGATCGTGCGGATCGTCGGCTTCACGCTCGTCTCCATCGCCTACCTCGCCTTCTGGCTCGCCCTCGCCACCACGGCGTCCGTCTTCCTTCGCAACACCGTCGCCTCCGCGCTGGTCACGCTTGGCATTTGGCTCTTCTCCGGCTTCATCATCCTGTTGCTCGCCAACGTCGCGGCCGATTACTTCGCGCCCCTCTCATCCAACGCCGCCGACGCCGCCCGCAACTTCTCGATCCAAACGTGGATCTCGCGCGTATCGCCCGGCTTCCTGTTCCAAGAGGCCACCCAGACCCTGCTCGATCCCCTCACCAGCAGGTCGCAGCAGCCGCTCGACCTCATCTTCAGCCTCAGCCCCGAGCGGCTGGAGGGCCTGCTGTTGACGCCCATCTCCGCGGCCGAGAGCCTCAAGCTGGTGTGGCCGCACATCGTGGCGCTCATTACCGGCGTCGCCATACTCTTCACGGGCGCCTACGCGAAGTTCATGCGCGAGGAGATCCGCTCGTAGCCAGCATCGAAGGGCACGAAAACATGGCGCCGCTGTGACCCATGCCCTCGCTAACGCACGCCCGGCCCAACCCGCCGCCTCCTGGCGGGCGGTGGCACTGGCGGCGCTCGCCCTGGCGGCGGTACTGCTCCCCGGCGCCGCCGGCCTGCTCGACCCGGCCATCGTCGGTCGCCTCCCCTACCACGAGCACGCATACCTCACCTCGGATGGCTGGGCGCAGGACCACGGCGCCCACGGTCACGCGCACCGCTCGCCCAACCGCGCCGAGGCGCCGCCAACGCGCGACGCCGACGTGCTCTACCTGATGCCGGCCGCCTCCCTCGCGTTCGTCACGGCGCACCTGTCGTTCCAGCACGGCGAGCTGCCGCTTCCGTTCCCCACGCTGCAGCCCATCCCGCCTTGGCTGCTGGCGCCGTACGAGGCGCCGGCGCTGGCCGGTCTTGCAACGCCAGTGACGGTGCCGCCGCCTCGTTGACGCTCCTTGCCGCCGGCGCGGAACGCCGTCCCCTTGGGGCGCGGCCTCGTCCGTTATCCAACGAAGCAAACGAGGAGTGATCATGTTCAACTTCGCATTCGCGATGCGCATGGCCGCGGCATTCGCCGTCGTCGCCGTGCTTGGCACGTCCACCGTCGCGCTCGCCCACGAACGGCGCGCCATCGGCCCCTATCAGGTCGTCGTCGGCTGGACCGGCGAGCCCGCCTACGAGGGCCACCGGAACGGAGTCGACTTCCGTGTCACCGAGGCCGCGACCACGAATCCGGTCATGGGCGCCGAGCGCACGGTGCAGGTCGAGGTGACCCACCTGCCGACGAGCACGACCAAGACCTTCCCGTTGCGGACTATCTTCGGCTCGCCCGGCCGCTATACCGTGGACATCTTGCCGACGGCTCCCGGCGCCTACCGGTTCCGGTTCTTCGGCGAAATCGGCGGCACGGCCATCGACGAGACGTTCGTGTCGGAGGGCGCCGGTGGCGACTTCGGCGATATCGAGCCCGCCATCGGCATGCACTTCCCCGTCGTCTTGCCCGAGTTGCGCGAGGTGGCCGCGGCCACCCAGGGCGTGACGGGCGACGTGCGGGCCGCGCAGGCCGCCGCCGCCGAGGCGAGGGACTCCGCCGGCACGACCCGCACCCTGGCCGTCGTCGGGCTCGTCGCGGGCATCGGCGGCATCGTGGCCGGCGCCGGTGGCATGGCGTTGGCGATGCGGAAGCGTTAGGAGTTCGCGAGGGGGCGGGGGAGACCCGCCCCCTCTGGTGGAGACATGCACCGAAGCCTCGTTCGCATCGCCGCGCTCATCCTGGCGCTTATCGCCGTCGCCGCCTTGGCCCGGCCATCCCCGGCCGTTGCCCATGCCGCGTTCGTCCAGTCCGACCCCGCGCCCGACGCGGTCGTCCAGGCCGCCCCGGAGCGCGTCACCGTCTGGTTCACCGAGCCCCTGAGCCCTCGGCTGAGCGGCATGAGCGTCATCGACACCGATGGCGCCAGCGTCGTCGCCGGCGCCGCCGAGGTCGACGGAGCCGATCCCACGCGGCTCTCGGTGCCGCTGCGTCGCGACCTGCACGGCACCTACACCGTGTCGTGGAGCAACGTGTCCACGGTCGACGGCCATGCGCTGCGTGGCAGCTTCTCGTTCCACGTCGGCGCGCCGACGGCCCAGGGCGGGACCACCGCCGAGATACCCCTGTTGCAATCGCCGTCGGAGCCGGCCATACGCTGGCTCGTGCTGCTCGCCATGCTCGCGATGGTCGGCGGCGTCGCATTCGACCTGCTGGTGCTCATGCCCGCGCTGCGCTCCTCCCCGGGCGAGGCGCCGGCGCGCGACCTGTACGAGCGCCTCCACGCCCGCGCGCGGCGCGCCGTGCTCGTCGCGGCCCTCCTGTTCGCCGTCGCCAGCCTCGCGCACCTCGTCACCCAGGCGGCCTCCTCGGGCGCGGCCCCGTGGGAGATGCTCTCGCTCACCTGGGGCCGTCTCTGGACCGGGCGCCTCGCGTTCGGCGCACTGCTCGCCGTCGTCGTCTGGTGGTTGCCCCGGCTGGAGCCAGCCGCGCGGCCGGCCCTCCATGCCGTCGCCTTGGTGCCGGGTGGCGCCATACTCGCCGCCCAAAGCCTCGTCAGCCACGGTGCCGCCACGGCCGGCATCGAATGGCCCGCCGTCGCGAACGACCTGCTTCACCTGACGGCCACGGCCTTCTGGGCCGGCGGGCTCATCCACCTCGCGCTCGCGGCCCCGCTGCTCATCGCAGCGCGCCCTCTGGAGCGTGGGGCGCTGCTGTCGCGCGTCGTCGCGCGCTTCTCGCCCGTGGCCCTGTTGTCCGCCGGCGTGCTCGTCGTCACCGGCATCTACTCCGCCTACGCGCAGGTGACGGCGCTCCGGGGCATCGCCACGCCCTACGGCGCCGCGCTGCTCGTCAAGGGCGGCCTCGTCGCGGGCTTGCTGGCGCTCGCGGCCGTGAACCTCCTCGTCGTCGCGCGCCGCCTGCTTCGCGACCAACGCGCCGCCGGCTGGCTGCGCCGCGTCGTGCTGGCGGAGGCGGGCATCGCCGTGGTCGTCGTGCTCGTCACGGGCGTGCTCACCAGCCTGGAGCCTGCCCGGCAAACGGCGTCGCGGCAGGCGGCCGGCGAGCTGAAGACGCAGACGACGGTGGTGGACGGCGTGCGCGTCGGCCTCACCGCCGACCCATCGGCGCTCGGCACCAACACACTCGTCATCCGCATGGAGGATCCACTCGGTCAGCCGATCACGAACGCGACCCTGGTCGTCGTCAAGACCACCTACTACCGGCGCGACCTCGGCAGCAACAGCTTCGTGGCCCTGCCGCGCGACGACGGCGCCTACGTGGTGAACGGCGCGCTGCTCACGGTCGCCGGCCCCTACCTCGTCGAGATCGCCGTCACCCGCCCCGACGGCTTCGACCTGCGTCCCGGCGCCTTCTTGATCCAGGCCGCGGGAACGGCGGCCGCCGGTAGTGCCCTCATCGCGCCCGACGCGACCGTCGGCCTGTTGCTCTTCGCCGGCGAGCTGGTCATCCTGGGGCTGTTCTTCGCCGCGGTCGCCGTCGCCGGCCGCAAACGGTGGGCGCCCATGCCCGGCGCGGTGCCGAGGTTTGCAGGCGCGATGCTGTTCGTCGGCGTGGTTCTCGTCGCGCAGCACCTCGCCGGCCTTGCCCAGTCCCGCTTGCCGACCGAGAACCCGTTCACGCCCACGCCCGCGGTGCTGGCCGAAGGGCAGCGGCTCTACGAGATGAACTGCCTCGCCTGCCATGGCGCCGAAGGCCGCGGCGACGGACCCGGCGGCGCCGAGATGGTGCCGCCCCCGGCCGACCTTACTTACCACGCCGGCCTGCACCCCGACTCCGACTTATTCCGTTTCGTGCACGATGGCTTCGGCATCGGCATGCCCGCCTGGGGCGACCGGCTGACCGACGAGGAGATTTGGTACATCGTCACCTACGTTGAGCAGCTCACGGCTCTCGCCGCGCGAGATGGGGCACCGCCCACGGCCGC
>Ga0194132_10000708_pt1 | contig 68148 bp, 58 predicted proteins | sample TA2KigOf80mmetaG_FD_148612 | JGI IMG/M metagenome (GOLD analysis project Ga0194132, IMG submission 148612) | Freshwater microbial communities from Lake Tanganyika, Tanzania - TA2015054 Kigoma Offshore 80m | ecosystem: Environmental > Aquatic > Freshwater > Lake | place: Tanzania: Lake...
CCATGCTGGTGCTAAACAAAATAGATCGCGCCGAGCCAGATTTGGTCGCCCGCTGGCGAATGGCTCACCCGCGTGCTGTCGCTATTTCCGCCCGCACGGGCGAGGGTTTCGATGCGTTGATGAGCGAACTGGGCACCGCGTTGCGGCCGGTAAGGGAGTTTCTCGAGTTAAGCATTCCGCATGCCCAAGCCGACGTGGTGGCCAAGTTGCATGAAGTCGCACAGGTTGTGGAGCGCGATTACAGCGGCGAGGTCGCTCGCTTCAAGGCCCGCATCCCTCCGCACTTGCACGCAGAGTTCGCGGAGTTTGTAGTTAAGGAACTATAGGTGATGAAACGAATCCGGGTTATGAGTTGCGCGTTGCATGCTCGCCAAGGAGACGCGAGCCACCGCCGTCTGACCTGTACCCCACAGCACACAGCAGGCTCATGAGCGGTCCGCGCATCAAAGACATTCCAGCACATGAGCGCCCGCGCGAGCGGTTAGCGGCAGAGGGAGCAGAGGCGTTAGGCAACTCGGACCTGATCGCCATCCTGCTGCGTACGGGCTTGCAGGGAAAATCCGCGCTCGTCATCGGTCAGGAACTGTTGGCGAAGTTCCAGACGCTCGACCACTTATCGCAGGCTTCGGTGTCGGAGTTATGCGCCGTCAAGGGCATTGGGCGCGACAAGGCAGTGACGCTTAAGGCCGCGTTCACACTCGCGCGCCGCATGGCAAAGGAAATTAGAGCGGAACGGCCGCTGCTGGATTCACCGGAGCGAATTGCCGACTGGCTGCGCGAGGATTTCCGTGCAACGGGCGTGGAGCGACTCGTCGTGCTGCTGCTTGACACACGGCGGCGGCTCATCCGTGTGGAGGAACTGGCGCACGGCACACTGGACGCCATCCACGTCCACGCCCGCGAGGTCTTCAAGCACGCCATCGCTGCAAACGCCGCCATCATCGCACTCGCGCATAATCATCCCAGCGGCGACCCGACGCCCAGCGAGGCTGACATCAAAGTAACACGCGACCTCATCCGCGCCGGACAGTTGCTCAAGATCGAGGTGGTGGACCACGTAATCCTCGGCCGCCGCACGACGGAGCGGGAGCGGGATTACGCGTCGCTACGGGAGTTAGGGTACTTTTATTCGTGAATCAGAGTCCCTATTTCAAAATCAGAACCTAATCGCGGGCGCGGTCGGACCAGTTACTGATAAATCAATACTTAACAAGTCAGATGCTTCATCCCACCGCCATCATCGCTCCGAGCGCTCAACTCGCCCCCGACGTGAAGGTCGGCCCTCACGCCGTGATCGAGGATTATGTCACGCTGGGCCCCGGCTGTGTCGTAGGGCCATTCGTCCATCTGCTCGGGCATACAACGTTCGGCGCACAGAATTGTATCCACGCTGGCGCAGTGATCGGTGACACGCCGCAAGACCTAAAGTATCAAGGAGAGCCAACGCGCCTGATCATCGGCAACAACAATGTCTTTCGCGAGCACGTCACCGTGCATCGTTCTAACAAGCTCGCGGAGGACACGATTATCGGCTCGCACAATTTTTTGATGGCCAACTCGCACGTCGGTCACAATGCACGGCTGGGGAATCACGTCATTCTCGCCAACGGCGCGCTGCTTGCGGGTCATGTCGAGGTTGGCGACCGCGCGTTCATCTCTGGCAACTGCCTCGTGCATCAGTTCACGCGTGTCGGCGCCCTGGCGCTGATGCAGGGCGGCGCAGCCATCAGCCAAGACTTGCCGCCGTTCTGCATCGCCACGGGTTACAACGGTATCTGCGGATTAAACACCATCGGCCTGCGCCGCAATGGCTTCTCATCCGAGCAGCGGTTGGAATTGCGCCATTTCTATCACCTGTTTTTTTTGAGCGACAGGCCATGGCGAGATGTGGTGGCCGAGGCGCAGACCACCGCCCACGGCGATGCGGCCATGCAAATGGTCAACTTCATTGCTGCTAGCAAGCGCGGCGTCTGCCGCCACGTCGGCAGTCGTAACGTGGAGGAGTAACCCAGGCTATCTCACTGCGGGCCTTTCACGCGAAACGTCGCCATCACCGGGCGGTGGTCTGACGCCTCGCGCCACCACGGCAAGGCAAGCACACAGGTCTGTTCCGGCACAACGCAGTCGGCAAGGGAACGGCTGGCTAGCAAGTAATCGAAGCGGGAATAAGTATCCGAACGGTGATAGTGATATGTCCAAGTACCATTGGTTGGCGTGCGCTGGAGCGGAGCGTTGGGCGTTGAACGCACAGCCTCCTCAGGCCGTAAATCAACCAACGCGGTACGTCCGCGCCCGAGTAGCGACAAGACAGGCTTGGCGTCCCGAGTGTCATTAAAATCGCCGGCTACCAGCAGCGGCGAAATTGGGTCGATCTTTAGTCGCGCATCAATCTTCTCTCGCAGCACTAGTGCCTCTGCCGCTCGGAGTTCCGCCTCATCGGCTCCAGGCACGGTGCGCTTGGACTTTAGGTGCGCAACTAACAGGGTGAATTGAAACTCCGGCGTAACTTGGATATCCACCTCTGCGAAACCCCGGCTCACGCGGAACCGGCGGCCTTGTAGGAGAAAACTGTCCTCGACATGCGGTCGACGCGCGACGAGCGGGAAGCGGCTCAGGACGGCTACGTGTATGTTGGTGTCGTAGCCGCGCACGTGCTCCCAATGCGGATATTCAAAACCCGCGGCTTTTAGGTCGGCGCGGAGCTCGAGTAGTGCGTTGGTGCCGCCGACCTCCTGCAAAGCGAGCACATCCGCTCGCACCGCAACCAACGTATCGCGGATCCGCGCCTTGCCTTTAGCGGTCTTCGCAGTGCGACCAGGCACTGGGCCATCGAGGTAGTTCTCCAAGTTATAAGTCGCCACGCTAAACCGCTCTGTCGCCGAGCTGTTGGCAACCAGTTGCCAGACTAAGGCGAGCAGGAGCAACCGGCACAGGACTCGGGGAACCATTCGTAAAAATTACCGTTTGCCCCGTGCCTTTCAACTCTGCGTTCAGGCCGGCTCTTGCTGGCTGATGCAGTGAAAGCTACCCAGGCCCCAGATTAGCTCGGTCGAGTCGATTCCCACGACGCGGTGTCGCGGAAACTCGCGCTGCAAAATTTCCAGCGCACGGCGATCGTTGGCATGGCGGTAGGTGGGCACGCAAACCAAGCCGCTGGCGATGTAAAAGTTCGCATAGCTCGCGGGCAGGCGCTGGCCGTCGTATTCGATCTTGCCGGGCATGGGCAGTGCGACCACGCGCAAAGGTTGGCCGGCTTGATCCTTCATTGTGCGGAGGCGCGCAAGGTTGTCCTGAAGCAACATGAAGTTCTCGTCCACTGGATCTTCTTCAACCACCGTAACCACGGTCGTGGGGCTTACGAAGCGCGAGAGATCATCAACATGTCCGTCGGTGTCGTCACCCACGATACCGTCGCCAAGCCAGAGGATGTGTGTGACGCCGAGGAAGTCGCGAAGGTATTGCTCGATTTGGGCTTTGGTTAGGTGAGGGTTACGGTTGGGATTAAGGAGGCAGGCCTCGGTGGTGAGCAATGTGCCGCACCCGTTCACCTCGATGGAGCCGCCTTCCATTACGATGCCGGGCGAGAAAAGAGGCACTCCGCGCAGTTTCGCTACGTGTTGCGGGATGGCATCGTCAAGGTCGTAGGGCGGGTACTTATTACCCCAAGCATTATACCCCCAGTCCACAATGGCGCGTTCTGGATGGCCAGCGCGCTCGCGCGTTAGAAAAACTGGCCCGTGATCGCGGCACCAAGGCTCGTAGGCCGGAAAGTGGTGGAAGTGGATGCGTTCAGACGTCACCTTGCGCTTGGCCAGCAGGCCTCGCACCCAAGCTTCACTCTCGGCGTTCCAAACGTTGATATTTACGTCCTCAACTGAAACAAGGTGGCGGATGAACTCCGCGTAAACATCCGGCACCGGTTCGTATTTATCGGGGAAACTGATGCCCTCGGGGCGTGGCCAAGTGAGCCAGGTAGAAACATGCGGTGCCCATTCGGCGGGCATGCGGTAACCAAGGGAAGCGGGGCTGGAGGGAGTGTAGTGAGCCATTGTGCAGGCAGGCTGAGCTAGAGGGCAACTCCGGCAACTATGCCGTTGAATTCATACTATGCAGATCGCCATCCGGCTCAAGTTCCCGGAGAAAACGACGCCTAAGGAAGCCATAAACGCGTGGTGACGGAAAACATTATGGTTTGGCTGCGGGGAGCGGATTGGTGGCCGCTTCGAAGTCTGTCAATCCTCTGCTAAAAAATTGTTCCCAAAAAGATTGGCCATCATACCACTCGAGTGGAAGCGAATCATTTGGCCAAAAGCGGGCATATGCGGGCGTGATTTACTTAACCGGCGTCACAGTCAGGTCATCGAATTGAATCGGCGTGCCAGAAAATGGCAGGCCCCAGATAGACGGCCGGCCGGGCGTAGGCTCTGTGGTCTCAAGAAAGCCGATGGACCACGCGGTTGGCTCGGGAGTGCCCTCGGCCCAAACCCGTCCCTCGACGAGCCACTCACCCGCCTTGCCCGCTGGGCGAACTTGAAACTTAAGCGTCGCCCACTTGCCACTCTGCCAATCGAAGGGCGCGGTGGCTTTCACGTCCTCGCCCTTGATGATTTCCAGTGCTTTCTTCGCGGGCGTGACCTGCAATTTGTAGCCGCCTACACCGTTGAGGCCCACAGCCAGCACCGGCAAGCGCCGGCCCTTGCCTGTGCCTAGGATGCGCGCCTGAACGCAGAAGCCGGCCTTTTCCGACGGGCCGAACAGCACGCCGAACGTCTCCAATGGGTCGCCGGGCAGTTCTAATAGCTTGCCGCTGCCCACCTGCTTCACCCCGAATCCGCCATCTAACACCAGCATTCCGTCGGGCACTTTATCCAGTTCGGCCTTCTCGAAATCTTGCGCGTAAACTGGTTGGACAGCCGGTGCGGCCGCCTTGCTGCCGCCGGCCTGCGTGAGTTTATCTTTTTCCAAGTTCGCGCTGATCCAAGTCCGCATGGTTGAACTGCCCTTGCCATAGCCACCGGGCAGATCCACGTAATCGCGCGTTTGTAAGTGCGGGGGTTGGCCCCAGTGCTCCGGAAAACTTTTCTTCTCGGCCGCGTTGGCGAATACGGTTCCGGCAAGCAGGATGAGGAAGGCAAATTTCATACGTGCCCTTACTATTGATAGCCGGCTAATCGGGCGCAATCATGGAAACGTCCCGCCATTGCCTGCCCGTTCCCGCCCCGCGGAAAAATCCTTACAAAGGTGAGTAATTTGTGACTCCCGTTGAACTCGGAGTTCGTGCGAACGTTTTTTGGGGCGACAATGTCCAACCCCGGCTGTGGCGCAGACGAGATGGATGCGGCCGGACCTTCCGGCGAACTCAGACTTGGAACCACTCCTTCGCGAAGACGATGCGGGTCTTTTTCGCCACCGCCTCGCTGGCCTTGATGACGCTGACCGTGGCCTCAAAGCCGTCTTGTGCGCTGGCTGCGGGCTGGCGGGGCACAGTGGCGAGATGCTTCACTAGCGCGACTTTGTCGGCGTCGCCGAAAGTGGCCTTGAAATCCTCCACCGCGCCGCTGACTTCGTTGACGTTCGTAAGGAAGTTCTCCATCGCGGCCTGCAAAGAGGTGGTCATGGCCGGAGTGTTATCCTCCACCTGCTCGCCCTGTGCGGCGAGCTTGGTGGCATTAGCCACCAACGCGATGCCGGTTTCTTTATGGAAATTGTCCTTGCGCGCGTAAACTTCCCAGCCCAACAGCGGCGCGTCGGACTCCTTGAACATCCACGCCTTGCCGCCCCGCATCATCACGGCGGCATCGGTGCCGTAAATCATCTCGTAGTCAGAGTCGAACGAGTTTGCCAGTGAGGCGTCATAAATGAAGTTCACGCCCTGCGGATAGTCGAAGACACACTGCGCGGTATCCGCCACCGTGCGGCCATCAGCCCATTGAAGTACGCCGCCAAAGCCAGTGACAGCCGTGGGCAGGTCTTTGAGGAACCATGAGTTATTGTCAACTTGGTGTATGCCAATTTCACCGACCAACCCCGCGCTCTGCTCCGCGCGCAAGTGCCAATTGATTTCGCGCTCCCGGTCGGCATTCGGCGAGGCCTTGCGCCAGCTCTGCTTCTTGTGCCACTGCGCGCGGGCGAAAAGGTTTTTGCCCAGCGCCCCGCTGCGGACGAATTGAAGGAGAAAATGTCGCTGTGCATCCGAGCGAAGCTGAAGGCCGGCTTGAAAGACGGAGGTCGGCGTGTTCTTGGCCGCCTGTGCGATGGCGCGCGCGTCCTCGACCGTGTGCGCGAGCGGAGCTTCGCAATAGACATGCTTGCCCGCTGCGAGCGCCTCAATGACCAGCGGTCTGTGCTGGTGCGTGGGCGTCGCAATAACCACGGCCTGCACGTCCTTGTTCGCAAGCACCTTTTTATAATCACTTTCCTGCGCCGCACCGGGAGCGTTCTCTGCCGAGCGGCGCACCATCGCAGCGTAGGTGTCGCAGATGGCTACAAGCTTCGCCTCTTTGGTGCGCGCGAGGACGTTGACGATTTCACGACCCCACGGCCCAAGACCAATTACCGCGACATTCACACTGTAGGCAGCCTTCTTCTCGGCGGGCGCGGGGGCCTGCGCGCGCAGTTCTACGGCGCCAAGCCCGGCCACCAGAGCAGCAAAGGAGCCGCGCTGTACAAACGCGCGGCGGTTTATGTCGTTGGCGTCGGTGAAAGTTTCAGACTGATTCATAAGCGATATGATGGCGAGGTTTTGCCCGAAGGCAACGCTCGACAATAATTAGACGTCGGGGTTACAGGCCGAATGCCTAACGAGGCGGGCGTAGCGTGGGCACAGAGGTCAGCTGTTTGAAGCCCTGCCCGCTTAGCCATTGGTCTGTCGGGGCGAGGATGCGCACGGGGCGCGTGGTGAACGGATCGCGGTAACTTAGTTCTACGGCGCGCAACGCGAGCGGTGGACGCAGGCGCGGTGACGTTTGGGCAGAGGGGCCGTAGAGGGGGTCGCCAAGGATGGCGTGGCCGGAGGCGAGGAGGTGAACGCGAATTTGGTGCTGCCGGCCGGTAGTAGGGTGCGCTTCCACGAGCGCGAGGCGGTCCTTGATTTGCAAGACGTGAAAGTGGGTCTTGCAATCTTTACCATCGCGCGGATCTACGCGGATGCGACCGTTAACGTGAGGATCAGGGCCGAGGCGGTCTGTACGGGTCCATTGAGTGTCACGCGGCACGCCATGAACGATGGCGAGGTAACGCTTTACCATGCGCCGCGTTTCGAACAGCCCGCCGAGGGTTTCCACCGCGCCGAAGCTTTTACCCCACAGCATTACACCAGTGGTTTCCGCATCAAGGCGGTGGATGAAACGAAGGAACTTTAGGTTGCGTGAGCGCGCCCAAAAATGTCCGGCGGCGATGGAGGATTGGATAGCAGTCTGAAGGTTTCGGTTAGTGCGTTGCCAAGAGTGAGGCACGAGCATCCAACCCGCTGGCTTGTCAATAGCGATGACCGAGCGGTCCTCAAAAAGAATAGGAATTGGCTCGGCTTCGGGCAGGGCGATGTAAGCAGACTTTGGCATGGCGCGGCGAGCGGCGGAGGCTGGGACCGATCAGTGCACCTTGGCGAGTTGGATTTAGAGGTTGTCGAGTCGGGTACGGATTGCGTCCATCAGCTAAACCAATCCCGGCAAGAATCACTGGGCAAGCATTCGCATGCTGTTCATGCAGCAGCTGAGAAACCGATGAGCTTTGGGGCGGCTAAAAGTAAGTTCGGGGGCTGCGATGACCACTAAAAACCGATGGTCGGATGCTTGATCGAGACATTTACCGCCGTCATTCCCCACTTGTGTTAAACAGTTGCCGAGAGGCAAGTGAACTACGATTAGACCATTATCTAAAGAGGCTTGAGGTTCCGATGCCCAAGTTCTCGCAATGACTTACCAGTTACAAGGTGTGACCGTCGGCCGCCTTGGAGCAAGTTGGCGAGGCAGACACAGTGGTGGTGGAATAAGTGCCGCCCGCCGGGCACTGAGGCAGTAACGAGCCTTTCAGGTATTCCGCCGCGTTCGCTGTCGTCACAGCGTCAGTGGCGGATTTTTTATTTTCGAGAGCCCACTGCTGCACTGCGCCGTCAATCTGCTTGAGATTTGCAATGCACGCATTCTTCTGGGCCGTGGCGCGCGCTTTGACAAAGTTCGGAATGGCGATGGCGGCAAGCAGGCCAATGATGGCGACCACAATCATGATTTCCACCAAGGTGAATCCGCCTCTTCGAGAATTGGTGATTTTCATTTTAAATGTTTCATCATCCCAAGCGTGCAACCAGCAGCGGATGAGGAGGTTAATATCGATAAACAATGCCTACTGACCACTTTATACTAATAAGCAGATACTGCGGCAAATGGTTGCTATTGTCAACGACGGGAGCGGGGTCGAGCCGCAGGCCGGCGGGCCATATCCTTTGACTTGGTTGGGTACGCGACCTATTTTAATTTTGATGTTAGCCGCCAGCAGCAACAAGGTCGTCGCCTCGCCATCCGAATCGGCCTCTGAAGATGCTCGCCTCGTCTGGAAGCAGCTCGTGGGGCCAGTGCGGCCATTCCTTGATGCCGTTTCCCAACGGTTGGAGGGGCAAGTCGATGCCTTCGACCCTGAAATTTCCGCTTACGCCCGTTACGCGCTTTCCAACCAAGGCAAGCAACTCCGGCCCGCGCTCGTCGCCTTTGCCGCCAATGCAGCTGGGCGCACGACGGACGATCACGTCACCGTGGCCGTGGTCATCGAAATGGTTCATCTAGCTACGCTCGTCCATGATGACGTAATGGATGCGGCAGAAATCCGCCGCCGCCGTCCGACGCTGGCTGCAAATTGGGGAAACGAAATTTCTGTGCTAGTGGGCGATTGTTTATTCGCGCACTCGCTTAAACTCGCGGCCAGTTTTCCCACACCGGTCATCTGTCGTGCGGTAGCGTCGGCGACAAACACAGTTTGCTCAGGCGAAATCCTCCAAACGCACCGGCGGCTCAATTTTGCCGTGAGCCGAGCCGAATATTTCAAAGTGCTGGGCATGAAGACCGCCGAGTTGTTTGCACTGTCGTGCGAGTTGGGTGCGCTGCTAGCCGGTGCGGGCGCGGCCGAGCGCTCGGCGTTACGCAGCTACGGCATGGCACTAGGTACGGCGTATCAAATTTACGATGACTGCGTGGATGTGTTTGGCTCCGAGGCGAGTGTGGGGAAGTCCCTCGGCACCGACCTCGCCAGCGGTAAACTCACCCTGCCTATTCTGGTGGTGCTGGAGCGTGCGACGCCCGAGGAAAAAGCAAAGCTCCGCGAGCTGATCGAGGCATGGCGGCCGCACCACATCGAGAAAGTCTTGGGGCTGCTTAAGCAGCATGATGCGCTTAAAGAATCTCGCCGCGTCATCTTCCAGTATCTTGCCGATGCAAACCGTGCCCTAGCCGACCTGCCCGAGACTGAGGGCCGCGCCGCGCTGACAATGTTGGGCGAGTTCCTCGGCCGTCAGACTATCGCGTTAGGCGGGTAGCGTGCATGGCTGAAGCGCTTTCAGCTCCCTCCGCCCCCGTTGAAGCCCTCTCTCAACTCGAGGACATTTTACTCGTCCGCCAAGCGCAGGGCGGCAGCGCGGCGGCTTACGATGAATTGGTGCGTCGCTATCAGCGACAAATTTACGGGGTCATTTATCACATGACGGCACACCACGAGGACGCCGATGACCTTGCGCAGGAAGTCTTTGTGAAAGCTTGGCAGGCACTCAAATCCTTCAAGGGTGATTCCAGTTTTTTCACCTGGCTTTACCGTATTGCCATCAACCGGACGCTAAACCATCTCAAACAGCGCAACTACCGGAACAGTCGGCACGCCATGAGCCTCAACGACCTTGACGTGGACGCCGAACGGCACCCTGACCTAGTTGCGCTCGTCTCAGATAAGACGCCGCGCCGCGATCTGGCGCTGGAGGAACTGAAGGAAAAATTGAACGCAGCCATGCAGCGTCTGTCCGAAAATCACAGAACTGTGGTAAGTCTGCACGACATCCAAGGCCTGCCGCATGACGAGATCGCGATTATACTAGGCTGTAACGTCGCGACCGTACGCACCCGGCTGTTTTATGCTCGGCAGCAGTTGCAAGGCATTTTATCTGACTACCTGAAGTGATCATGGAACCCGGCCCGAACTCACCGGAAAAATTAAAGAGGCTCCAAAATCTCCTCACGCTCAAGCGCCACGAGCTGCCGCCGCCAAGCTACTTTGAGCGGCTGCCGAGAAGCATCCGCGGGCGCATCGATCAAATGCAAGCCCGCCCCGCCCGGTTCTGGCAGCGCTGGTTGGAGGCGTGGGACATGACGCCCGCTTTGACGACAACCTACGCGGCGGTGGCGGTGGTGCTGCTATTCACTGCCACATGGTTAAGACGGCCGCCAGAGGCAGTCAACGAACCACAACTTGTGAAGACTCCTCCGGTGGAAACGAACTACAATCCCGTGTTGATCACCTCGAACACCCCGCCGTCAGGCCTGTTTAATCCGCCATCGTTGCAAGTGCAGCCCGCAAGCGCGCCGAAGCACTGACCCGGGCCGCCGCAGGTCAATCCATCCGTGTAAACACCAGCACGTTGAAGCCAACCGGCGCGGCCAGTTTTCCGCTCTCGACGATGTTCACGTCTGCCGTACGCTCGCCGGTCGGCGTCTGCACGGTGAATTGAAACTTGTCCCCTTCCTTTTTCCATGTCCCGGTGGCCACGGTCTTTGTTGGAGGGGGCGTGTTGCTGCCATCCGGGTTCTGCACCATCGGGAAGCGGAAGCCCGGCATCAACATTCCGGCGAACGCGATGGGATCGCGCCGGCCCTTGAGAAAGATCTTATTGTCGGGCGTGACACTCAGCGTGTAATCGGAAATGGCGGCTCGGAGGAGGGTGTTTAGGCGGCCCTGGTCGTTGGCGGTGGCTTTCGGGTTAGTGCGAGCGTGTTGGCGAACTGTGGCGCTAACATCCACCTGCCATTTGCCAACCAGCGGCTCCTTCGCGTATTTCTCAGACTTGCCGGTCTTGAGAAAGCCGGTTAGGTCGGCGATGTCTAACTCTTGGGCATTACGCTGGAACTCGGGATTGGCCAGCAGCGGACGGAAGGTCGGATTCTTGATGATAAGCGCTACATTGGTCTTGGCCGGTAGCAGTGGCTTAAGGGTTTCGTTGGTGAAAACGGTCTGAAACGCGGCGTCCTCGGCCAGCGAAAGAAACTGTGGGTATTCCGCCAGCCGCTCCTGCAATTCCGGGTTGTGATATAGCAGCCCGAGCAGGTCCGCCCCTTGGAAAAAGGCTGGCGAGGCCTGTCCGACGCCCGCCGCCACGCGGTCGAACTTGGTGCTGGTCAGGTCATCATGCATTTTGTTGACCAACTCGAGCCAGAGGGGGTTGTCATTTGGCGATTTGAGCTGCCGCGTAACGTAACCAGCGTGATAAAGATAGGCGCTGGCCGCCACGAGGTACACTACCGCCGCGACGATTCCGAGGCTCAGACCCGTGGCCGCGTCAATTCGCTCCCAGCGCATTCGTACGTCGTCCGGCGCACGGAACTTGTAATAGCCGCTTATCTTAAGATAGGTGGCTACAGCAAAACTGTTAAATATCAGTACCACCGCCAAAAACACCAGTGGCGCGGCTAGCGCCCAACTGTTGACCGGGTCCTTCATACCTATCGCTCCCAGCGCCGTGCGCAGGTGCGGGGCTAACGGCCCCGCCACAAACAACGCCACGATTACGCCAATGAGCGAAATTCCCATACGGATGCCGCCGATCTGACGCCCCAAGGCGCCCACGACGGCGGTTACTAACAGGGCCAAAATCCAAATGGTCATAGCTGTGTATTATCGATGACACCTCCTGAAACGCACGTAAAAATTTCGGGGAACGTCCACCACTGGACAGTTCAGCGCCCGCCCATAATGGCCTTAAAAAGGCCGTAGAGCACCGCGAGCAGGACGGCGCTTAGGACAAAGAAGCGGTTGCGCGCGACCCGCCGCTCGTAGCGCAGCGGCCGCAAGCCACGAATCTGTCCGGAATCGAGTAGTTTGACGAGTTTGGGATTGCCCGTGGGCGTGAGGCCAAAGTGGCGTTTGAGATTCTGCAGCGTCCCCGCGCCGCCGCGCGGACGCGGGTTGAGCTCGGGATGAGCGTGAGCTGGGGCGGCAGCCGGGGCCGCCTTGAGCCGTTTTTGATCCACGTCCTCGAAGACCGGTGCGGCGGACGTGGGCACGGCCGTAACCTTTGAGCCGCCGGGCAGTGCGGTGGAGCGCAGCTTGGGCGAACCGGGCCAGAGCGGTGTGCCAGCCTCGGCCTGCTTGATCTGCGCTTGCAACGCGGCGATCTTTGCTTCCAGTGCGCGCGCGCGTTCCGAAAGCAGATCCGTATTTTTTCGGAACAAGGCCATGACCAACGCCTCAGCGGCGTAAAAAAAACAGCATGCCCGCCGCCCCGAGCAGCACGGCTAACGCGACGGGCCAAGTTAAGGCGAAACCCAGCCGGCACAACTCGCTGAAACTTTGCGCGCCGAGGGGATGGCTTTGAATTTTTGCGGGGTCGGCGGTGGCGGCTGCACCGGGATGACTGGTGAGCGCACCATCGAGGGTGGGCCACTTAAGCCGCGCACCGTTCCATTCCATGCGGGCATTCTCAATGGCGGTGAGGGCGCGGGTTAGCTCGATGTTATAGGCCTCGGCGCTCCAGCCCTCCTCGTTAATTGCGCGCACCTTGTCAAGTGACTCACGCAGGCCGGCGAGGGATTTCGCCATTTGTTCAGCGTCACGACGCGAGCGCAGTTCCGCTTCTTCGAGCAGCACCAGGCCGCGTGTGAGGTGGTGCAGCATTTCCGTGCGGCCTGTCTGTAACTCTACGCGGCGTCGTCGGGCTTCCTCGAGCGCGGCCCGCTCGCGTTCCAACTCGTCCTGCTTGCGCTTCAACTCGGCGAGTTGCTGCTGCGCATCAGACACGCGTGAGTCAAGCTCTTCACGGGTAGGCGGGCGACTGAAAGAACTGGCTTCGCTCATGGCAGTAGGGCGGACGGTGGGCCGGGCGTCGGTGTGTGCTGCGCTGTCTACAAACTCGGTCTGGTCGAAGTCCGAAGGCATAAGATAATTGTAATCCTAGCGCGCCGAACGAAAAGGGAAATTTGGCATGAGGCAGGTTGCGTAGTGCATGGACTTTTAAAATTCAGCCGTCTCTTGGGTGTGTCGGCGCATCACAAACTACATTTAACCTAGTGCTCGAAGTTCCGCAGCTTTCGTAAGGCCAAGGTTAGCGGCACATAACCTAGGGCGAGGGATAGCGCGGCGAATCCTACGAAGCACGTCAGCACCGGAGGATCGCTGAGTTCGCGGTTCCAACGCCATGGTGAACCCCATGCCAGCAACAGCACGCTAGCAACGATGTAGAGGAAGCTCATCACCAACGCGAAGGTTCCGCCAAAGCCGCTCACGATCTTGCTCGGGTTGTCCTCGCGCAGGTTCGGGTAGAGCACGCCGATGCCCAGCGCCAGCGCGTTGAGTGTGAGCGTCATCACGGTAATCGCGCCGGCGAAGTAAGCGGTGCGTCCGACGGGCATTTGCAGCATGTGACATGAGAGTGCGATAATGCCCAGCGTGATCACCAGCGACGCGCTGGTGACCAGGAGAAACTTGGTTTGCACCACACGCGCTAGGCCAAGCGGTGCGCGCCCCACGATCCAAAGGCGTTTTCCCTCGAGCGAGAACTGCGGAAAGACAAAGCGCGTCGTGAGCGTGGCGAGGTTGAGCGAACAGGCCGCGAGGTTTAAGTAGGAAATTAGATGCAGCCAAAACGGGCTGCTGATCTGCGAGGTGAAGTGACGTAGGTTAAGAATATAGACCCCTAGCAGGCCGAAAAGCACAAGCGACTGTCCCCACTGCGTCGTATCGCGCCAAAACATTCGCACGTCCTTAACCATGAGCGCCCGCACGTCCGTGCGCAACGGCAGCAGCCGGAAGAGGCGTTCCATAAAACCCGCACTGTAGTGAAACTGCCTTCGTCGGTCTTGCCATTGGCGGAACCATTCCCATTGGCCGAACACGCTCGCGCGGCTATGGACCACGGAGGTTGCATCGTAGAACAGGTTCCCCATGCGCGTGCAAGCCAGCGTGCCGAAAAACAGCACGTGACTCAAAAGCACCAGCACGAAAAAGCCCGCTGCCGCGAGGGCTCCTTCCGCCCATTGCTGCACGCTCGCAGAGAGCCAATAGCTTGGCAGGAAGGGAAACTGGGCAAAGCGCGTCTTGGCCAAAAGACGATCTAGCACGGCGAGCACGCGGGTCTCGAGCGATTCCTCGTCCACTTGCTCGGGGCGCAGATAATATTTCACGGCGAAAAACAACACGCCCGCCGCCACCAGCGCTGCGATCTGAAACGCTCGCCGGTCGAGGAACCGCGCAAGGTTCACTGCCGTCCATGTGCCGAACACCGCCGGCAGCATGATGAACAAGCCCACCAATACCACGGTCAGCGCGTAAAAATGCCATGGCACTTGCCGCCACATGCCGTAGGCCCCAAGCAGCGGCGCGATCAGAAACAGGAACGCCCACGACGCCAGCACCGTGGACTCGACAAATTTCCATCGGAACACTGTCTGGGCGGGAATGGGCAGGGTGAGCAGCGCGGCAGTCTCACGGTTGCGAAAGAAGTTCGAATAACCGATGACCAAGTTGCTGAACAGCAGCAGGATGAACAGGAAGGCGAACAGCAGGAACAAAAGCCGCTCGATGAGTAGCTCGCCTATGCCCGGGAACACACCAATAAACTTGAGCCCCTTATAAAACAACCCAAACGCCAGCACGATATAGCCGCCAATGAATAATCCAATAATGACCGTTAGCAGGCTGGACTGCTCGCGCACCGAGCAGAGTCGCCGCCAGTTTTGAAGCAGGTTGACGCGCAGCAGGAGCAGCAGCGGAGCGACGGCAACGGCCCCCGGCAGAGCGGGCGAAGCGGTCGGCGAAATGGCGGAATGCTGCACGAAACACTGCCAAGAGACAGATGGTCGGGGCGGTGAGATTTGAACTCACGACCTCTTGGACCCGAACCAAGCGCGCTAGCCAGGCTACGCTACGCCCCGAACCAAAGGGCCCGCAAAATGCCGTTCACCCTGCCGAAATGCAACGACCATTTTAGCTCATTTGGGCCGCCCGCTGACTGCGTTGACGCCGTAAAAACGGGTGTTAGCCTCCACTGATCATCAAGAGCCCACCGCCCTTTCATCCGTCCCGTCGAGAGTTTCTCGCCGCCTCCACCGCGCTGACCGCTGGGGCCTTGGCGGGCTGCGCCACCACGGAGGCAACCTCGCGCCGCGGTTTTGTTGATGCCCACGTCCACGTCTGGACGCCGGATACCAACGCCTTTCCGCTCGCGCCGGGTTATCAAGTGTCCGCCATGCAGCCGCCAAGCTTCACGCCAGAGGAACTGCTTGCGCTCGCCCGGCCTCACGGCGTCACACGCGTCGTGCTTATCCAGATGAGTTTCTACCGTTTCGACAATCGCTACATGCTCGATGCCATAGGCCGCTTCCCGGGAGTTTTTGCAGGCGTGGGCATTGTGGACGCCAGCACCGCTCGGCCGCAGAATGCAATGCGAGACTTGGTGAAACAGGGCGTGCGCGGCTTCCGCATTAATCCTGGTTCACAGACCGTTGACGCATGGCTCGGCTCGCCCGGCATGGCGGAAATGTGGAGGTGCGCCGGTGACGATGGCCTGGCTATATGCCCGCTTATCGGCCCCAATGCGCTGCCCGGCATCGCGGCGATGTGCGCGAAGTTCCCCCGGACGCGCGTGGTGATTGACCACTTTGCGCGCATCGGCACGGGCGGCAGCTTTCCTGAAGTTGAGGTCTCCCAGCTCTGTGCGCTTGCGAAGTTTCCACACGTCCACGTGAAGGCGTCGGCCTTCTACGCCTTCGGTCAGAAGCGCGCCCCCTATCTTGACTTCGGGCCGATGATCCGCTGCCTCCGCGACAGCTTCGGTGCGCAACGCCTCATGTGGGCCACCGACTGCCCTTATCAAGTCCAGCGTGGCCACACTTACGCCGATTCCATCGCGCTCATCCGCGACCGCCTCAATTTCCTCTCCGCCGACGATCGCGACTGGATGCTGCGCCGCACGGCGGAGAAGGTGTTCTTCGCCTGAGCGCTCGCGGGCAGCACCAACCCCCAGAACAGTCCGAGCCAGTGGCTCAAGTGGCTCGGCACCACGGCGACGGAATCAAACTCAACGCCCGGGCGACTCAAGCCGACGGAGTCGAGCGTGAACTTTCCGACCGCGACCACGAGCAGAGCCACGCCAAGTCCTCGCTGGCGTCCGCCTGCATGAAACCATCGCGTTACGAGCCAGCCCAGCATTAGAGAGTTCAATCCGGAGAGGCCACCGTAGCGTGCGAGCAAGGCATCGCACGCTAGCAGACTCACGCTCAAGACCGCGCCACCGACGACCAGCCCGCGACCGAGTGCGTGCTCACCTGTGCGATGCAGCGCCCCAGCCAGCAGCGTGAAGACCAGTGCATCCACAAAAAGGTGACTCGCCGAGAAATGCGCGAGATGCCCCGCCCACAGCCGCCAGACCTCGCCTGCAGCCAATGCGTCGCGATCCAAGATGCCCCACGAATGGAACTCCGGCACGAACGTCGCCAGCGCGGCCAAGCCAAGCAGCAAGGCCAGAGACACCCAATCGTGATTGAAGAGTTTAACCACAGCTGTCGCCCTTACTTGCGCGGCCGTTGCAGCAACATCCCTAGCCCTATCACGCCGCCCAACAGGCCGGCGTGCTCCCAGCCAAATGCTCCGCCACCCGTGTAACCGGGCGAACGCACGATGCGCGCTGTCTCAGGCCGCTCCTTGAGCCGCTGTTGGAAGGCGGCCAGTTCCAGTTGTAGGTTTGCCACCATGTTAGTGGAGGCCGCCGCAAAACCTACTTCGCTCTTCACCCGCAGCCGCTCGTCCTTACGAACGGGAGTGGCTACGCCCTGTGACTGGCTCGTCCCCGGCGCGCGGAAAAGCAACTGGCGGCTCGTGATGTCGAACACCGCCGCGTCCACCATCGTGTGCGTGCGGTTCGCTTCAGCAGGAATTACGTAAGCTCCTACAATAGTCCAATAGAGCAGTGAGAACTCCGTGCTGTCCGAAGTTTGCAACTGGTCAAAGGACAGCAGCGCAATCACATCCACGCCGAGCAGGGCCTTAAGTTGGTCGAGATTTTCAAACCCACCACCCGGCGTCAGGTAGGCCGTCGGGATAATCTCAATGGACTTGATGAACGGGTATTTTTGGAAGTGCGGGATGACGGCCTCGGCCAACTCCTTCCGTCGCGCCTCGGTGAGGGCCGAGTCCTGCGTGCGATGCTGGTCTGGGCTGCCCGTGGACTCCGGCACCCACGCGATGCCGACCTTGAGGGGCAGCGTGAGCGTAGGCACGGTGGGCTTGGTGGGCTGGGTGTGGTTGCCGCGCGGGTAGAGGTAGTCCACTAGGCTGGAGTTACTCCGCTTGCGGGTGTTGCGGTGGTCGAGCGCGCGGCAGCCAGCGGCCAGAAGCACGACAACCGCCAGCAGCGCGACCAGCGGCAGGTGGAGACGGAAAGACGAGGAAAGGCGAGACGGGCGAGTTGTTTTCATGTCGCAAGCATGAACTTCCCCGCGCCCCGGGCGCCAATCGAATTTTCTGTGGCGACTGTTGAGCTAAGTGATTGTGGTCACCTAAACTCGGGGTGCGCGCCCCGTAATTCCGACAGATAGTTGACCCTACTGCTGAGGCAAGCTTTGTGAAGAGATCTGGCTGAAATAGCTAACCTGCTTGGCTAAACTAATACCTCTTTCACCACGTGCCCGTGCACGTCGGTGAGGCGGTAGTCTCGGCCATCGAAGCGATAGGTGAGCTTCTCATGGTCGAGGCCGAGCTGGTGGAGGATGGTCGCGTGCAGGTCGTGCATGTGGACTTTGTTTTCCACGGCCAGATGGCCGAACTCATCCGTCGCGCCAAAGCTGAAGCCGGGCTTGAAGCCGCCGCCCGCGAGCCAGACGGTGAAGCCGCCGGCGTTGTGGTCACGGCCGGTGCCGTTCTTTTCCGCGTAGGGGGTGCGGCCAAATTCGCCGCCCCACCAGACGATGGTGTCGTCGAGCAGGCCGCGGGCTTTCAAATCTTGCAGGAGGCCGGCGATGGGTTTGTCCACGGCCAGCGCGTGGTCCTTGTGCTTGGGCATGTTCGAGTGCTGGTCCCAAGCGGGGTTGGCCGTGTTATCGCCGTAGGTGACTTGGATGTAGCGCACGCCGGACTCCACGAGGCGGCGGGCCATGAGGCATTGGCGGCCGAAGTTGTCGGTCTTGCTGTCGCCGATCCCGTAGAGCTTCTTCGTCGCCTCGGTTTCCTTGTTGAGGTCGAGCGTGTCGGGCGCGTTGTTCTGCATGCGCCAGGCGAGTTCGTAGCTGGCGATGACGGCTTCGAGTTCAGCGTCACCGGGAGATTTCTTGAGCTGCTCGGCGTTGAGTTCCTGGAGGAAGTCGAAGTGACGACGCTGCTCGCCAAGGGAAAGTTTCGGGTTAGTAAGGTTGCGAATGGTGGCCTCCATGATGGGCGTGCCGGCCTTGCCGATGCCGGTGCCTTGGAAGACGGGCGGGAGGAAGGCATTGCCGTAGTTGCGTGGGCCGCCGTTGCCGGCGCTGGGGCTGAGGCTGACGAAGGCGGGGAGGTTCTCGTTCTCCGCGCCGAGGCCGTAGCTAATCCACGAGCCCATGCTGGGGCGAATGAATTGCGTCGCGCCGCAGTGCAGGAAAAGCGTGGCTGGCCCGTGCGCGATGCCCTCGGTGTGCATCGAGTGGATGAACGTGAGGTCGTCCATGTGCTGACACATCTCGGGGAAAAGCTCGCTGCCCCAGTGGCCGGTCTGGCCGTGGCGGGCGTGCTTCCACAGGGACTTCATCACGCGTTGGTTGGATTCCTCGCGCTTGCCGGAATTGGCAATCTTGCGGGCGTCGTTGAAGCCCATGAGCTGGCCGTCGCGCTCGTCGAGGAGCGGCTTGTGGTCGAAGGAATCCACGTGGCTGACGCCGCCCTGCATGAAGAGGAAGATGACGCTCTTGGCGCGCGGTGTGTGGTGCGGTTGGCGCGGCGCGAGGGGGTTCGCGGCGGCCTGCGCGCGCTGGGCGGTCATGCCCGCGAAGGCGAGCGAGCCGAAGCCGCAGGCGAGGGATTGCAGCGCGTGGCGGCGGGTGAGGAACGGCGCGTTCATTTCAATGTAGCTTTGACGGAGCTTACCAGCGGTGACGTCTAGTTCAAGTAACGGAAATCCACCGAAGCGAAAAGTGCCTGATAAAAGTGCGCCCAAGCTTCTGTGCGTTTCGCGGCTTCGTTGGCGGCGGATTCGGCGGGGAGATACTTCAGCGCGAGCGTCACTTCGCCGTCGGTGGGGGAACGGCCGAGAATGAGGCGGTAGGCGCGGGCTACGCGCAGACGGTCGTCGCTGTGTTTTTCGGCCAGCAGCTTCTTCGCGGCGGCTTGCGACTGCTCCATCACCCAAGGGTGGTTCATCATGAAGAGTGCTTGCGGCGCGACCGTGCTGTCGCTGCGTTTGCCGACGACGAGGCTGGGGTCGGCGAAGTCGAACGCCTCGAAGAGTTCGGGTAACGAGTTCCGCAGCACGGGCGAGTAAACGCTGCGACGCGTGTCGGTGTGTTTGTAGCCGTAGTCGGCACTGGTGCCGGCCTTGATGACCGGGCCGCCGTGCGCGAGGTTGAGCTGGCCGCTGACGTGCAGGACGGTGTCACGGATGGACTCGGCGTCGAGCTTCCGGCGGTTCGCGCGCCAGAGGAGCTTGTTCTCAGGGTCGGCAGCCTGAGCAGTGGTGAGTTGCGGATTGCCGGACCCAACTGAACTCTGCTGATACGCGCGGCTCATGGCCAATTCGCGCACCAGCTTCTTTACCGACCAGCCTTCCTCCATAAAACGCAGGGCTAGATAATCGAGCAACTCCGGGTGCGTGGGCGCGTCGCCGGTGGTGCCGAAGTTGTCTGGGCTGCGCACGAGGCCAGCGCCAAAGAGCCAGGTCCATGCACGGTTCACGAAGACACGCGCGGTGAGCGGATTTTCGGGGCTTGCGAGCCAGTCACCGAGTTCGCGGCGACCACTTTCCTTATCGGAAATCTTGGGCGTAGGCGTGTAGCTGGCGACTTGCAGGAAGCCGCGTGGCACTTTCGCGCCGAGGTTTTGCACGCTGCCGCGCACATGGATTTGCGTGTCACCTGGGTTCTCTTCCTTCACAGACATGAACATTGGGCGCTTGGAGCCAGCGGCCTCGAGCTTCTTCAACTCCGCCTCCAGCTTCTTTACGTTCTCTTCCGCGTCGGCTTTCGCCGGCTTGGCGGAATCCGCCGTGGTCCCGGCCACCACTGCGGGTGCAGGTGTGCTATCCAAGGGGATGAACTGCACGGCATCGGCGGTGACGTGGCCCTTGGTGCCTTCGTTCACCACGAGCACGAAGCCCACACCGTTCTGCTCGAAGCGAAATTGCCCGAGTGATACGAAGCGCCCCTCGATGGGCGGGTCTGCTCGCTGGTCCACGCGGATGGTCTTCTCGCCGTCCGCGCTGAAGATGGTCACGGGAGCGTTGTCCGCGCGCGACGGACCGGGGCTGTAAGCGAGGCGCACTTCGTATTTTCCGGCCTTGATTCCCTCGGGCTGGAACGTCAGCGACTTCGCGCCTTTGCCGTCGTTTTCATCGTGCAGATAGCCGTCGCCGATGAAGGTCTTGGTGGAGGTGGATTCTTTCCATAGTCCAACCTTCTTGGCCTGCGAATCGTCCACCACGATGCCCAGCAGTGCCGAGGCGGCGAGCGCGCCATTCGACTTTGTGGCCTTCTTCGCGACCGCGACGTTGGCCGACTCCTTGGCCGATTTGATTTTCGCCTGCAACTGCGCAACCGCTTTGTCGTGCGCGGCGAACTCCTTGTCCTCACCCGCGGGCAACGGCAGCGGGAACTCCAGCCACTTGCTCACGTTCGAGTGCTCCAGCGTGCGGCTGCTCTTGAGGATGCCGGCCAGTGCGTAGTAATCACGCGTGGGAATGGGGTCGAACTTGTGGTCGTGGCAGCGCGCGCAACCGATGGTCTGTCCGAGGAAGGCCTTGCCGAGGGTGTCGAGTTGTTCGTCCACCACGTCCATGTCGAGCTGCTTCTTCTGCTGCTCCTCGAGGTTCGTGTTGCCGAGCGTAAGGAAGGTCGTGGCCACGAGCTGCTGCTGGCGCTGCGCCACATTCTGGTGCGGCAGCAAATCACCTGCGACCTGTTCGCGCAGGAAACGGTCGTAAGGTTTGTCGGTGTTGAAGCTGGTGATGACGTAGTCGCGATAGCGCCAAGCCTCCTTCATCACGAAGCCGCGCAATGTGAGCGACTCCGCGTAGCGCACCACATCCAGCCAGTGGCGGCCCCAGCGCTCGCCGAAGTGCGGGGAGGCAAGGAGTTGGTCAACTAGTTGCTGGATGCTGGATGCGGGTTGCTGGGCGTAAGCTTTCGTGAACGCATCAATCTGCTCTGGGGCCGGCGGCAGCCCGGTGAGGTCGAAGTAAATCCGGCGCACCAGCGTGACCGGGTCAGCGTCAGCGGCGGGCCGAAGATTCTTTTCCTCCAGCTTGGCGAGGATAAAGCGGTCTACGTCGTTGCGCGCCCAGGCCGCGTCCTTCACGGCGGGCGCAGAAGACTTCTTGGGCAACTGATAGGCCCAGTGTTTCCGACCTTCGGCGATGCTGATTTCCCTCTTCGCGGCCACCGCCCCACCGACGCGCGGGTCGGGCGCGCCGAGTTTCACCCACTGCTCGAAGTCGGCAATCTGTGCGTCCGAGAGCTTCCGCTTCGGCGGCATCTGGAATTCCTTGTCCTTGTAGCGCACCGCCTTGATGAGCAGCGAGGCCTCGGGATCACCCGGCACGAGCGTCATGCCGGAGTCGCCGCCTTTCATCCAGCCTTCGCGAGAGTCGAGGGCTAGCCCACCTTTTAGTTTCTTGCCAATGGCATGACATTCGTAGCAATGCTCGGCCAGCAGCGGGCGAATCTTTTTTTCAAAAAACTCGACTCCCGTTTCCGCAGCTGGGACGGCCCAGGCCGGCAGGCACATAAGGGCCACCACAAGCGGGTTGATGCGGGTCGGAAGCCGGTTCATTTATGGCAGCAATTTTGACGACTCGGGTAGCGAGTGGCCTTCATATAAGAATACCCACGGAGAGCCGGTTAGCGAAGGAAAACTTTGACACTGTGGGGCCGTTGACTAGCCTCCCTGCGCACTTCAACCGCAACCATTATGAGATTCGGCATCAACTCCTTCCTTTACACGTCTCCCTTCACCACTGACAGCGTGAAGCTGTTTCCAAAGTTCAAGAAATGGGGCTTCGACACCGTCGAGATTCCCGTCGAGGCGCCGGAGCACATTGACCCGGCGAAGGTGAAAGCCGCCGCCGACAGGACCGGCCTCGCTATCGGCTCTATCTGCGCCTGCATGGGGCCGGGCCGCGACTTCCGCGGCACGCCTAAGGAGCAGGCCACCGGCATGGCCTATTGTAAGGCGCTTGTGGACCAAGCGGCCATCATGGGCTGCCCGCGCCTGATTGGTCCGATTTACTCCGTGGTGGGCAAGGCCGACGCCGTCGAGCCAAATGAGCAGAAGAAGGAGTTCGCCCTTGTGGTGAAGAACCTCAAGGTGCTCGCTGCGTATGCCGCCAAGAAGGGCGTTACCCTCTGCATCGAGCCACTTAACCGCTTCGAGACCGACTTCCTCAACACCACCGACAAGGGCCTCGCGCTCATCAAGGCCGTCGGTGCAAAGAACGTCGTCCTTCACCTCGACACGTTCCACATGAACATCGAGGAGAAGAACCAGGCCGCCGCCATCCTCAAGGCCGGTAAGACGCTAGGCCACTTCCACGCTTGCGGTAGCGACCGCGGCACGCCTGGTGGTGACCACATTGACTGGAAGCCCATCGTCGCCGCACTCAAGAAGATTGGGTATAAGGGCGACGTAGTCATCGAGAGCTTCACCACCGACGTGAAGGTCATCGCCCGTGCCGCCGCCATCTGGCGCAAGATCGAGCCCAAGCGCGACGACATCGCCGTGAAGGGCCTCGCGAACCTTAAACGCCTCTTCGGCAAGAAGTAAGCCGCGTCCAAAAAAGTCATTTGTGTCAACGCCGTCGGATTTGCCCGGCGGCGTTTGCATTTAGGCTGGTGTGCGCCGCCCCTTGACTCCGATGCGACCACGGGCAAGCTCTGCCCATGCGCTACCCCGTCTTCCATATCGTTCTCCTTGCCTCGGTCACTCTGGGTCTTGCTGCCGACTGGCCGATGTTTCGGGGGCCAGATCTTAATGGTATATCGCGTGAATCGGGCTGGGCCTCCAGTTGGTCCGGTGAGGGGCCGAAGGTCGCGTGGCGGGCGAGGGTCGGGCTGGGCTTCTCCACCGTCGTCGTGGGCAGTGGCAAGCTGATCACCACAGGCCACGATGGTCGCGCGAAGGGACAGGACACGGTTTGGTGTCTCGATGCAGTGACGGGCAAGGAACTCTGGAAGCACAGCTACGACGCGCCGCTGGGGAACAAATATTTCGAGGGCGGCACCACCGGCACGCCGACCATTGACGGAGACCGCGTTTTTCACTTGAGCCGGCGGGGTGACTTCTTCTGTCTGGAATTAGAGACAGGCAAAGTAGTCTACCAAAAGCAGCTTGTGACGGAACTTGGCGTAGAGGTGCCTGAGTGGGGTTTTTCTTCGTCGCCGCTCGTCGAGGGCAAGCTCGTCATCCTCAACGTCGGCTCCCACGGCACCGCGCTGGATAAGACCACGGGCAAGATCGTCTGGCAGAATGGCAAGGGCTCTGCTGCTTATGCTACAGCGGTCCCGTTCGACGTCGACGGCACGCGGTGCGTCGCGCTGCTCACGCACCGCGAGTGCGCCGCGGTGGAAATTGCCACTGGCAAGATGCGGTGGACGCGTAAATTTGTGTCCGCTTATAACACCAGCGCGTGCGCCCCGGTGGTGCATGACGGGGCATTGCTCCTCTCCGGTGAAGGCGCCCCCGCCGTGAAGCTGAACTTGCGCGATGGCGCCCCGGTCACGGGCTGGAAGACCGCCACCGCCACACAGTTCAACTCCGGGGTCGTGCTCGATGGCCACCTCTACACCTTCCATGGCCTTGGCGGAAAATCTGGTGGCGAGCTGCGCTGCCTGGACTGGTCGACCGGAACAACTAAGTGGGCGCAAACCGGCCTCGGTGTCGGGTCGCTCATGGCGGCCGATGGAAAACTGATTGTTTTAAGCGAGTCGGGAGAATTGCTCACCGCCGCCGCCAACCCACAAAAGTTTGATGCCCTTGCCCGCGCGCAGGTTGTTGGCAGAAAATGCTGGATCGTCCCCGTGCTCGCCGGTGGCCGCATCTACCTCCGCAACGTGCCGGGCGATCTCGTCTGTGTGGACGTTAGTGGACGTTGAGTGCGTCAACGGCTCGCCCGGATGTCGGTTTCTGCGTGCAGCCCAGGCCGGACGCAGTCATCCTTCCCCCATGCTCAAGACACAATTGCTGCATCCCGACATCCTTCGCGTATGCGCGCAGGCCGGGCATCACGCAAAAATTTTGATCGCCGATGGTAATTACCCGGCCTCAACAAAGAAGGGGCCAAACGCCGAACTGGTTTCTCTAAATCTCGCGCCCGGCTGTGTGACCGTGGCGCAGGCGCTACGCGCGGTATTGAGCGCGGTGCCCGTGGACTTCATGAACACGATGGGCATCCCGGCGGATGATGCCTATGCAAAGTTCGGCGAGCCGCCTGCGTGGGCGGAGTTCCGCGCCATCGCGAAAGAGGCCGGAGTGACCGGCGTCATTGAGCCGATTTCCAAGTGGGACTTCTACCAGCAAGTTGAGTCACCTGATCATGTGCTTACCATCCAGACCGGTGATCAGGCGTTGTGGGCGAACGTGCTGCTCACGCTCGGCTGTCGGACGAATTGATTGGGGCCTTGCACTGATGAAAGCCCACCCCCGCATCGGCACCGTCGGTGAATACAAATTCACCGTCGCTCAGGAACACGTCATTGACTTTGCCACGGGCGGGATGCCGGCTGTCCTGAGCACTCCCCGGTTGATCGCGCTGGTAGAACGCACGGCCCGCGAATCGCTTTATCCATTTCTGGACGAGAACGAGCGCACGGTCGGCTCCGAAATCGAAATCCGCCACCTTGCGCCCACACCGCTGGGCCAGCCCGTGACCATCACCACGCGCGTCATTGGCACGGAGGCGCGCTCCGTGGACTTTCAGTTTGAGGTGCGCGACGTCCATGAGGTCATCGCGCGCGGCCTGCATAAGCGGGCCGTGATTTCCGTCCAGAGCTTTGCCAGACGCGTGGCGCGCAAGGCCACCTCCCGCTGAACACTGATTTCGAACATTGCCCGATGCAAACCCGCCCCCTCGGCCAAACCGGACTCCATCTCCCCATCCTGAGCTTCGGCGCATCCTCGCTCGGTGCGGAGTTCCGCAGCGTGAAGCTCGACGAGGCACTCGCTAGTGTGCGGGCTGCGTTGGACTGCGGTCTCAACTTCATTGACACTTCGCCCTTTTACGGACGCGGCATGAGCGAAGTGCTGCTGGGTATCGCGCTCAAGGGCGTTCCCCGCGACAGCTATACGCTCTGCACCAAGCTCGGCCGCTACGATCTTGCGCACTTTGATTTCAGTGCCAAGCGTGTCGCTGAGAGCGTGGACGTCAGCCTGCACCGGCTCGGCACCGATCACCTCGACATCGTATTGTGCCACGATATCGAGTTTGTGCCGATGCAGCAGATCGTGAATGAGACCCTGCCGGCCCTGCGGAAGATTCAACGGTCCGGCAAGGCGCGCTTCATCGGCTTCAGCGGTTATCCGATGAAGATCTTCAAGTTCATCCTCGACCAAACCGACGTGGACTGTGTGTTGAGCTACAACCAATACACTTTGCAAAACACGCGCTTTGCCGATGAGATCGTGCCGTATCTCAAGACGAAGGGCGTGGGCGTGATGAACGCCGGCCCTTTCAGCGCTCGCCTGCTTACGAACGCTCCGCTGCCCGCGTGGCTCAAGGAGCCAGAGTCGGTGAAGGCCGCCGCCCGCGCAGCCGCCGCGCACTGCGCCAACCGGGGCGTGGACATCGCGAAACTCGCGCTCCAGTTCAGCCTCGCAAACTCCGCCATCACCACGACCGTCAGTGGCAGCGCGAATCCAGATAACATTCGCAACTGGGCCAAGTGGGCCGAGGAACCGTTGGACCAACAGTTACTCGCGGAGGTTCAGGCCATCTTTGCACCCGTGAAGAACCTCGGGCACAAGGAGGGGCTGTCCGAGAACAACTAATTTTGGCCCTTGGGCTGATTCATACTTGTCGCAGCTCTTGCTCTGCCTGAGTAGCTGGTGCCCCGGAGCGACCGTCATGCCGCGCGAGCAGTTACCGTAGGCCCGCTTCGCGCGGTTTACTTGAGGTTCTCGGGATTTAATGGCTGCAAATCTTTCGGCAAAAAGCGTCCGTTCTTGCGGATCAACTCACCGTCGAACCACACTTCACCGCCGCCCCATTCCTTGCGCTGGATAAGTACCATGTCCCAATGCACGGCGGAGCGGTTTCCGTTGTCGCAGTCCTCGTAGGCTTGGCCAGGCGTAAAGTGCAGCGAGCCGGCAATCTTCTCGTCGAAGAGAATGTCGCACATGGGCGACTGAATAAACGGGTTGAAACCGAGAGAGAACTCGCCCACGTACCGCGCACCTGCGTCGGTATCAAGAATCTCGTTGAGGCGCTTTTCGTTCGAGCCGGTGGCCTTGATGATTTTGCCGTCCTTGAATTCTAGCCGGATGTTCTCGAACTTTGTGCCACTGTAAAGCGTGGGAGTGTTGAACTGAATCGTACCGTTCACACTGGTCTTCACTGGGCACGAAAAGCACTCACCGTCGGGGATATTGCGAATACCCTCGCACTTACGTGCGCCGATACCCTTGATGCTGAAGGTCAGGTCGGTACCGGGGGCGGTGAGCCGAACCTTGTCCGCTTTGATCATTCGCTTTTCCAGCGGGATCATGGCCTTGGCCATTCTGCGGTAATCCATGGTGCAAACGTCGAAGTAGAAGTTCTCGAATGCCTCGGTGCTCATGCCGGCCGCCTGCGCCATGCTGGGCGTGGGCCAGCGCAGGACGCACCACTTGGTCTTGTTCACGCGGTAATTGAGAACGGGGCGGAGAATCTTTGAGTAGAGGGCGAGCTTGTCGGATGGCACGTCGGCAGCTTCGGTGGCGTTCTGCGCGCCGCGAATGGCGATATAAGCGGCCATCTTCTTCATGCGGCGCAATTCAATTTCGCGGACGAGTCGGGCGTGCCGGTCGTCGGTGTCCTTGAGCACTTCGCGGGTGACACGGCTGTGCCGCACCTCAACGATGGGCGTCGCCCCGGCCTTACGCGTAGCGCGCATCAGCTCGACGGTGAACTCGTCCGGCACGTCAATCATGTCCAGCAGGATGTTCTCCCCCTTATCAAGCGAGCAGGAGTAGTTGATGAGCAGGTCGGCAAGTTTGACGAAGCGCGGATCGGTCATAAGTGCGCGGAGGCTAGTCGCGTGGCGATGCGGCTCCAAGCGTAAAGGTGCGCGGTGCGAGCTGGTTTGGGGAGATGGCCAGCCAGTGCCATCTAAGAAATTAGCCTGGCCCGGTTTGACCTTGCGGATTTTTGACCACGTTTGGCTTCAGGAAACACGAATCCGGCCTTTAGTTTTGACCGAAGGCTCAGACCTCTTCGCCAATTGACGGGGTGGTGCTTGGGCGGTTCTTCCGTTCGTGCCGGTGAGTTTCTTCGGCCCAGTGCAGAAAGCGTTGGGTCGGCCGATCGTGGGGCATGAGTTTGAGCGCCTCACGGAAGGATTTGATGGCGCCAGCCAGGTCGCCTAATTTGACCTGGCACAGGCCCATGCCCTGCCATGCAGCAAAGTGTTCAGGGTTCAGCCGCACCGCTTTTCGGCAGTCGGCGAGCGCTTGCTCGACCTGACCGAGCTGCCACAAAAGCGTTGCGCGGCGGTTCCAACCCTCGGCAAAGAACGGATGCGTGCGCGTGAGCCGCGTTAGGTGGTTGAGCGCGCCCTTGAGGTTCTTGCGTTCCAGGGAATCATTCGCCACCTGGAGGAGGAAGGCCGCTTCGTCGCCCTCCTGCGCGGCCCAAAGGTCAAACAGCGCGCTGATCGCCATTGTGCGAACTGACGGGGAGTCAGACTGCAGCGCCTTGAGCAGTTGATCCCCGCCGCCCGACGTCACGAGCTGCTCGGCGGCAGCAAGGCGTTGCTTGTCCGTGCCAGCCAGCAGTTGCCGGTAAAGTCGCTCGCGGTTCCACTCGCTGCGCTGCAGGTGCGGCCACGCGTGAAATGCGGTGAGGCATACCGCGAGCAAGGCGTAGAGCTTAATGCACAGAGGGGAGAAGAAACGTTGCACGGCCAAAAGTTAACTAAGCCAGAAGAGCTGACAAGCTCCGGTAAAACCCGGGGGCCAAAAGCGAACAGCTCCGTCGGGCAGACCGCCCGGCGGAGCCGTTTGGGTTAAGGTGAAACTAACTCTTTTTCTTCTTTGCTGCTTTCTTTTTGGCGGCCATTGCTCAGTCACCCCCCTTCGATGCGCGCGGGCGCGCTGAAAAAAGTAATAAAATTCTGGTGAGCACGTTACTGCTGTTGGGTTGCTGCCCTTTGAAGTAGCGGATTTGCTGCTACTGCGTCACGACAAAGTTTCACTTCGCGCGATTTTTTTTTGCCGGTATCGTCTTGCCCGCAATGGCCACCGCCGCCTCCGACCCGCAGCTCACGCCGATGATGGCGCAGTATCGCCGCATCAAGGGCGAACTGCCCAAGGACGCGCTGCTACTCTTCCGCCTCGGCGATTTCTACGAAATGTTTTTCGAGGATGCCGTGGACGGCGCGCACCTGCTTAATGTCGCCCTCACCAAGCGCGGCGTCGTCCCGATGTGCGGCATCCCACACCACGCATTCAACAGCTACGTCGCGCGCCTGCTCCGCGCGGGCCGCAAGGTCGCCGTGTGCGACCAGATGGAAGAAGCCAAGCCTGGCCAACTCGTGAAACGCGAGGTCACGCAAATCCTTTCGCCCGGCACGCATTTCGACGAACGCCTGCTCGCGGCGGAGCGGAACAACTTCCTCGCCGCGGTTTATCCCGCTGGCAAAACCTGCGGCATCGCCGTCGTGGACCTCACCACCGGCGACTTCCGCACGACGGAAACGGAGAGCGACGCCGAGCTGCTCACGGAGCTAGAGCGGCTGCGTCCGGCGGAAACGATTTACCCGGGCGAAGCAGCGTCGCTGCGCACAATGCTCGCGGGCACACCGGGAATTCTCATCGGCCACGACGACTGGGTGTTCGCGCCGGAAACCGCCGTCTTCACCGTGCGCGAGCACTTCAAGGTCGCGTCGCTCGATGGCTACGGGTTGCAGGGCCGCACCGCCGCCACCGGCGCGGCGGGCGCGGTTCTGCACTATCTAATTCAGCATTTGCGCCGGGACGTACGCCACCTTACGCGCATCACGTTCTATCAGTGCCGTGACTTCCTCGTGCTCGATAGCACCACGCTGCGGAACCTCGAAATCCTCGAACCGCTCCACCGCGACGCGCCGAGGAACACCTCGCTCTACGGCGCGCTGAACCGCACCGTCACGCCGATGGGCGCGCGCCTCCTGCGCCACTGGCTCACGCAGCCTCTCTCCGCCGTCGCGCCGATTCGCCGTCGTCAGGACGCCGTGCAGTCCTGGCATGACGCCGGTTCCGCGCTCGAAGCCCTCCGCGTAAAGCTCGCCGAAGTCCGCGACCTCGAGCGCACGCTCGCCCGCCTCTCCACCGGCACCGGCAACGGTCGCGACTTGCACGCACTGCGGCTGGCGTTGGAGCAAGTGCCAGCTTTGCGCGAAATCCTGTCCACCGTGGTAGGGACGCGCTCCCGCGCGTCCGCTGCGTCACCGAACCTTCTCCAAGAACGCAAACCCGAGGACGCGCAGGAGCACGTCCCTTCCTTGGTTGAAGAACTTCACAGCCAACTCACCGAACTCCCCGCGCTCGTCGAACTCATTGCTCGCGCCATCGTGGACGAACCGCCGCTGGCCGTGAAGGAAGGCGGCCTCATCCGCGATGGCTTCGACGCGAACCTCGACGAGTTCCGCGCCGCGTCGCGCGGCGGCAAAGACTGGATTGCCCAGCTTAAGCAAAAGGAAGTGGAGCGCACCGGTATCGCGTCGCTGAAGGTCGGTTTCAACTCCGTCTTCGGCTACTACATCGAAATTACCAAGGCGAACCTCGACAAAGTCCCTGCCGACTACATCCGCAAACAAACCATCGCCAACGGCGAGCGCTTCATCACGCCGGAGTTGAAGGCGATGGAAGGCAAAATCCTCGGCGCCGAAGAGCGCGCGATGAAGCTGGAATACGAACTCTTTCTCCGCGTGCGCGAGGAAGTCATCGGCCAGCTCAGCGCCATCCAGCAGACCGCCGCTGCCCTCGCGCAACTCGATGTCCTTGCCGCCTTCGCCGAGACCGCGCGCCTTTTCAACTACACGCGCCCTGAAGTCAGCGACGGCGGCCAGTTGCTGCTCAAAGACGCCCGCCACCCCGTCCTTGATCAAGCCCTGACCGAGGAGCGCTTCGTGCCGAATGACACGGAACTCGCCAGCAGCACCAACGCCGCTCCTGCGACCCCATCCCCTCAGATTGCGTTGATAACCGGCCCGAACATGGCCGGCAAATCTACCTACATCCGCCAAGTCGCGCTGCTCGCGCTGCTCGCGCACACCGGCAGCTTCCTGCCCGCCGCCGCCGCGCGCGTGGACCTCGTGGACCGCATCTTCACCCGCATCGGCGCGAGCGACGACCTTGCGCGCGGGCAGAGCACCTTCATGGTCGAGATGAGCGAGACGGCGAACATCCTCAACAACGCCACGCCGCGCAGCCTCGTCATCCTCGACGAGATTGGGCGCGGCACGAGCACCTTCGACGGCCTCTCGCTCGCGTGGAGCATCCTCGAACACCTGCACAACCAGGTCGGTGCAAAGACCCTCTTCGCCACGCACTACCACGAGTTGACCGAACTCGCCGCGCGCCTGCCCCGGCTGAGGAATTTCAACGTCGCCGTCCGCGAGTGGCACGACCAAATCATCTTCCTGCGCAAAATCGTCGAAGGCGGCACGGACAAGAGCTACGGCATCCAAGTCGCCCGCCTCGCCGGCGTGCCGAAGGAAGTTTTGGAGCGCGCGAAAGTCATCCTCCGTAATTTGGAAGACAGCGAACTCACCCCCGAAGGCACCGTCCGTCAAGGTAACCGCCGTAACCAGGACCGCGAAAGGCTCAAGCAGGTCGAGGCAAACCCGCAGATGGATTTCTTTGGTTGATCGCCAACCTTCCCTACAAACCTATGCCTGCGAATAACTTTATTTACTTGAAGGACTCCACCGGCTCCCTCGCTGTCATCGCGCCGGAACTCGGTGGGTGGCTGCTGCGTTACGCGCGGCCCACGGCGAAGCACGGGCTGGTGGACGCGCTGCATTTCAGCCAAGCGGTCGTGGACCGGTATCCGAGGGAGATGTGGGCGGGAAACCCGTTGCTGTTTCCGATGGTTAGCTTCAACCACCTGCCGGGCCGCGAGCATCACTACGCGTGGGGCGGGCGCGAGTTTCCGCTTGGGCAGCACGGCTTCGGGCGGCGCTCGGCGTGGCAGGTCGTGGCGCGCAGCGAGTTGGCGCTGACGATGGAGCTGACGGACAGCGAGACGACGCGTGCGGTATATCCGTTCGCGTTCGCGCACCGCGTGACCTACCGGCTGGACGGCGGGCGGCTGCACTTCGAGCAGACGGTGGAAAACCGCAGCGCGGAGCCCATGCCCTTTAGCACGGGGATTCATCCCTACTTTCAAGTCCCGCTCACCCCACGCGGCGAGCGGAACCGTTGCTTTGTGAAAATCCCTGCCTGCGAACGGCTCACACCGGATGCGCGATTCGTGCATTTCACGGTGGCGGCTCAACCGGCGTCCCAACTCAGCGTCGCGGACGATGTGGCGCACACGTTGTTCTTTGGCAGCTTTTCCAAGCCTGAACTCACGCTTGTTGACCCGAGTAGTGAACTAGAGATCGTCCTTAACTGGGAGGGGGCATCGCAACACCGTTACTGTGCCATTTGGTCACGCACACCGGACGCGCCCTTCTACTGCCTCGAACCGTGGACCGCGCTGCCAAACTCCTTCACCCGCGCGCAGCCCGGCGAAGTGACTGTGCTCGCGCCGGGCCAAACCTTCCGCGCAGCAATGTGGATAGAGGTGCGCAGGCAGACTTGACGGGTTTAAGTCTAACCGAAAACGGGGCTTGACGATCACCCCGAGATTCCCTAGGTTCAAAAGTGTAATACGAGTTGCTGGTTCGCCAGCGTGTGAAGTCGGAATTTTTTCCGGCTTTTTTTTGCCCCTAATGGGGCGCAGGCATGGGTCAACTTATGAATGCTGATTTTCTAGCTATCTTAGACTTCTGGGAAAAAGAAAAGGGCATCAGCAAGGAAATCCTGCTTGCTGCCGTGCAGGAATCCCTTATTTCCGCCGCCAAGAAGGCCGTTGGCCCAGCCCGCGAACTGCGCTGCTCAATTGACTCTAAGTCTGGTGATATTAAGGCTTTCGCTAAGCTTATCGTCGCCGAAAAAGTCATTTCCAGGCACGATCAGATTTCACTAGCTGAGGCCCGGAAGAAGAAGCCCGACGCACAGGTAGGCGAGGAGTTTGAAGTCGAGGTCACCCCTACCGGCTTCGGGCGTATCGCGGCCCAATATGCCAAGCAGGCATTACTCTCGCAGGTGCGCCGAGCGGAGAAAGCGCTCATCTTCGAGGAGTTCAAGGACCGCGTCGGCGATATCGTTAGCGGAACAGTGCGGCGCTTTGAGCGCTCGGACGTCATTATGGATCTCGGGCGTTACGAGGCGCTCCTGCCCAACCGCGAGCGCGTACCGACCGAGGAGTATCAAATTGGCGAACGCATTCGCTGCTTCGTTAAAGCGGTCGAGAACGGTCCGCACGGCCCAGAGATCATCCTTAGCCGCGCCGCGCCGGAGTTCGTGCTGAAACTTTTTCGCCTCGAAGTCTCTGAAATCGCCAACGGCATGGTCGAGGTCAAGGGCGTCGCTCGCGAGCCGGGTTTCCGCACCAAACTCGCTGTCTATTCGCGCGACTCAAAGGTGGATCCCGTCGGCGCGTGCGTCGGTCTCCGCGGTCAACGCGTGAAGAACATTGTCCGCGAGTTGAACAACGAGAAAATGGACATCATTAAGTGGGATCCGAACATCAAGACCTACATTACCAACGCGCTCGCGCCAGCCGTCCTCAAGACCATCTCCTTGGACGAGGCCAGCCACGCGATCAAGATCCTCGTGGATGAAAGCCAGCTCTCTCTCGCCATCGGCAAGCGCGGCCAGAATGCCCGCCTCGCTTCGCGGCTCACCGGCTGGGCCGTGAACATTGACGCCGAGGCCGTCAGCGCCGTCGGCATCGAGGACAAGGTTAAGCACGCCATCGAGATTTTCGCGGCCGTGCCGGGGGTAACCCGCGAGATGGCCGAGGCACTGGTCAACACAGGTTTCCACGCCCTCGAAGACGTAGTGACGCAGGCTGAGGAAGCCGATTTAAGGGAAATTCCGCAGATTGGTGAGTCGGCTGGCGCGGTGCTGGCCGCCATTAAAGAAGCTGCCAAAAACAATCCGTTGGCCGGAGTGCTCGCGTAGTTCGGTTTATTTGAGCGCGCCCGCGCGGTTCGCCGCCCGGGCGCGCAAGCATTATGCCCGTCCGCATTTACGACATCGCAAAAAAGCTTGGGCTCGAGAGCAAACAGGTGCTCGCGGTCGCCAAAGAATTGGGCATCAAGGAGGCCAAGGTGCCGTCCAGTTCGCTGGACAAGATCACCGCTGAGTTCCTTGAGGCGAAGTTTGGGCCGCTCAAACCCGTCGAGCCTGCGCCGGTGGTCGAGGCCCCCGCCCCCATCGTTCTCATCAAAGCTCCCGAGCCAGAACCGCCGCCGCCCGCGCCGGAAGCTGCTCCGTCAGCCCCTGTTATAGCCGAGGCTCCCGCGCCGCCGCCGCCACCACCTGAGCCGCCCAAGCCTCAGACCGGCGCATTGCTCGGTCGCATTGATATCTCCAAATTCGGCCCACGCCGTGAACCCGGGCGCGAGGAACGTCGTGACGACCGCCGAGGCCCCGCCAGTGCACAGCCCAGCGTACGTTTGCCCGATGGCCGCTCCGCAGGTCGTCCCGGTCCAAGCCAGCTGCCGCGCGTAGCCGCAGCCCCCGCGCCCGTACCCAAACCTGCTGATCCACGCGCCGCGTTGCCCGCCGACGCGCAGATCATCACGATGAAGTCGCCCATCGTCGTTCGCGATCTCGCGGATCAGATGAAGCGCAAGCCCTTCCAGCTCATTGCCGATCTGATGCAGATGGGCATCTTCGCCAACGTCAACCAAGCGGTGGACGAGCCCATCGCCATCAAGCTCTGCGCCAAGCACGGCTTCAAGTTCGAGATTGAGAAGCGCGCCAAGGGCGAGGGCCAAGTTCACGCCCCGGTTAAAAAGGTTGAAGCTGAAGACGAGGACAAGCCTGACCAACTCAAACTTCGACCGCCCGTCGTCACCATCATGGGCCACGTGGACCACGGTAAGACGTCGCTCCTCGACGTCATTCGCAAGGCTGACGTCGCTGCCGGTGAGGCTGGTGGCATCACACAGCACATCGGCGCATACACCATTGCCGTGCCGCATCCGGAGAAGAAGAGCGAACTGGCGCAGATCACTTTCCTCGACACGCCGGGCCACGCGGCCTTCTCTGCCATGCGCGCGCGCGGTGCAAACGTCACGGACATCGTCGTGCTCGTCGTTGCCGCGAACGACGGCGTTATGCCCCAGACGCTCGAGGCGCTATCCCACGCACAGGCCGCCAAAGTCCCCATCCTTGTTGCGGTTAATAAGTGCGATCACCCGAATGCCAACCCGACCCGCGTCCGCCAGCAGCTTCAAGAAAAAGGTTTAACCCCGGACGAGTGGGGTGGCACGACACTGTTCGTGGATTGCTCAGCGCTCACCAAGCAGGGTATTGATAAGCTGCTCGAGATGGTCGTCTTCCAGGCCGACCTCCTCGAACTAAAGGCCAATCCCGACCGCAAGGCCAAAGGCAACGTCATCGAGTCCGGCCTTCAGGCTGGCGGCCCTACCGCCACGGTGCTCGTGCGTAAGGGCACACTCAACCTCGGAGACATTATTCTTTGCGGCTCGCACTTCGGTCGCGTTCGCGCGCTCATCAACGAGGAGGGTGACCGTCTCAAGGAGGCCACGCCGTCCGTCGCCGTCCGCGTGTTGGGTCTCAACGGCGTGCCCGAGGCCGGTCAGGAGTTCATTATCGTCGAGAATGAGAAGACGGCCCGCGACATTGCGGAAGAGCGCGCCCTAGCCGAGAAGGCTGCCGAGGCTGAGGCCCGCCAGCCGCGTGTTACCTTGGAGAATTTATTCGCGAAGATTGCCGAGAACCAGCAACTGGTGCTCAAGGTAGTCGTGAAAGCGGACACGCAAGGCTCCGTCGAGGCTATCGTCGAAGCGCTTAGGAAGATCGAGACCACCAAAGTTACCCTCGATATCGTTCACCACGCCGTCGGAACCGTCACCGAGTCGGATGTGGACTTAGCCGGCGCTTCCAAATGCGTCGTGCTTGGATTCCATACACGCATTGATTCTGGCGCAAACGAAAAGGCGAAACAGTACGGCATTCAGATCAAACTCTATGCCATCATTTACGAGCTGATTGATGAGGTGAAGGACGCGATGGCCGGCTTGCTCCCGCCCATCCTTAAGGACGTGGTCGTTGGCAGCGCTGAGGTTCGTCAACTCTTCGAGCTGTCCAAGGGCGGGGTGGTCGCCGGCTGCGCTGTCACCATGGGCCGAATCGTTAAAGGCAAGGTCCGCGTCATGCGCAAAAAGAACCTGGTTTACGAAGGTGTGACCCTGTCGCTGCGCCGCTTTCAGGATGAGGTTAACGAGGTCCGCTCGGGTCTGGAATGCGGCATCCGCATCGACGGTTTCAACGAGTTTCAGACCGGTGACGCCATCGAGTGTTACACGCTCGAAAAGGTAAAGCAGACGCTCTAGTCTGACCGTGGGCAAAGAGCAATAGCAGGCTCACGATTAAGCAATTGCGCCTAACTATCCCTGTAAATCCAAACTTAAACTCTTACCTCACGCGCTCAACATCATGAAAGTACGCCTAGAACGCGTCCGCGAGATGCTAAAGCGCACCTTAGGTGAGATTGTCCGGCGTGACTTTCCGCCTACCCCGGATACAGGCCTCATCACCATCAACGAAGTCGTTGTCTCTGCTGATTTAAAGGAGGCAAAGGTTTATGTCGGCGTCGTCGGCAAAGCCGACGCCAAGAAACGTGCGATGAAAATGCTGGCCGAGCAGCGCAGCCAAGTGCAATACGAATTAGGTCGCGCCATTGTGTTACGCTGGACGCCTGTCATCTCTTTTCACATCGACGAAAGCGTAGAGCGCGGCAACCGAGTCCTATCCATCTTGGAAGAGTTGGAAAAGCAGGAGGCCCCGAAGTGAGCTATAGGTTTTCAAGCAAACATCGTTTTTCCTCCCTCGCTGCCCCCGGGTTAGAGGGCTGGGGAGACGTGGCCGCCGCATTTTAGCCGCTAGCCTCCGCATCGCTTACAAGTGACCGGTCACACTCACATCCTCGACGAAATTCTCGACTGCATCCGCCGCGCGAAATCTATCTGCGTCGTCGGCCACGTCCGGCCTGACGGCGATTGCATCGGCTCGCAGGTCGGCCTCGCCCTCGCGCTCCAAAACCAAGGCAAGGAAGTGACTGTCTGGAATCAGGACGCTGTCCCACAGAAGCTACGGTTCCTGGTCCCTGCCGATCTCGTGCAGCGGCCCAAGCTGGGCCACAAGTTCGACCTCGTTATCGCCACTGATTGTGCGAGCTTCGAGCGCCTCGGCACCGTTGGAAAAGCCACCGAGGAACATTGCGACTTTGTTAACATTGATCATCACGAGAGCAACACCCGCTACGCTAAGCTAAACTGGGTTTCTGCCCGCGTGCCCGCGACAGGTGAGCTAATTTACGAGCTGATCAAGCACGCCGGCTGGCCGGTCACGCCAGCGATTGCCGACTGCCTCTACACCGCGATTTCCACCGACACCGGCAGCTTCGGTTACCCCAGCACCACGCCCGGCACTTATCACGTCGCCGCCGAGCTTGTGCGCAAGGGCGCCAACTTAGCCCGCATCTGCAATGAGGTTTATCAGAGCTACCCGCTCTCTCGCGCTAAATTGTTGCGCCACGTCTTCAACAGTTTCCGCACCACGCATGACGACCAGATTGCGTGGTTTTGGCTGCGCCAACGCGACTATACCCGCACCGGTGCGGACACCAACGACAGCGAAGGTCTCATTGACCATATTCGTGACATCGAGCCTGTCGTCGTCGCCTGCGTCTTCGAGGAAATGGAACCTGAACTGACTCGCATCAGCCTGCGCTCCAAGAGCGACCGAGTAAATGTGAATCAAATCGCGGGCCTGTTCGGTGGTGGCGGCCACTCGGCGGCGGCTGGCGCGCGGATTGCCGGTAAGCCGCTTGCGATTCAGCGAAAAGTCATCGCCGCGATCAAGAAAGCCCTTAAAGCATCTAAGTAACCAGCCTTGCCCTAGCTCAGCGATTTCTCATGCTCCAGTTTGATCCCCTTGACGGCGCCCTACTCGTGGACAAGCCCGTTGGCTGCACCTCGCACGACGTGGTGGACCGCATTCGCCGCAAGTTCGGCATCAAGAAGGTTGGCCATTGCGGCACGCTCGACCCTAACGCCACCGGCCTGCTAATCATTGTGCTCGGGCGGGGTACTAAGCTCTCCGAGAAACTAATGTCAGATGACAAAGTTTATGAGGGCGACATTAAGTTCGGTGAGACGACTGATAGTTATGACGCCGACGGAGAAGTCACCGCTACCGCGCCCGTTCCGCCGCTTACGCTCGAACAGTTGAATGACGCCACCAGCACGTTTATCGGCGATCTTCAACAGATCCCGCCGATGGTCTCTGCTAAGAAGCAAGGCGGCGTGCCGCTCTACAAGCTCGCACGCAAGGGTGTGACTGTGGAGCGCGAGCCGCGCCTGGTGCACATCTACAACTTCCGCTGCACGGAGTATCATGAGCCGATCGGAAAGTTCCGCGTCGCTTGCACCAAGGGCACCTACGTTCGTTCGCTTGCGCATGACCTTGGCGTGAAGCTTGGCAGTGGTGCGCACCTCGCCACGCTCCGCCGCGTCACCTCTGGCAAGTGGGACGTGGCGGACGCACTTCCCCTTGATGCCATCCTCGCGTTGTCTTTAACGGAACTGGAGAAACGCGTAATTCCCTTCCTGCAACTTGCCCGTTGATGCGCGTTCTAACCGCCGCCACCGAACTTGAACCCGGCCCACGCAAGGTCTGCGTGGCTATCGGCGTCTTCGATGGCGTGCACCTCGGGCACCAGCAAGTCATTCGACAGTCGCTCGCCGACGCCCGCCAGCACGAGGGCGTGTCGGTTGTCATCACCTTCGATCGCCACCCGAATGCCGTCGTCGCTCCCGACCGGGTGCCGCCGTTGCTTTACTCGCTGCCTCAAAAAATCCGCGCCATCGCGACGCTGGGTGTCCCAAATACGCTCCTCCTTCACTTTGACCGCCTATTCAGCGAGCAGACTGGTGAGCAGTTCATCCGTAGCCTTGCGCATGAGTTCGGTCACCTGCACAGCGTTTGCGTCGGCGCGGAGTTCAGCTTCGGCCACCAGCGCAGCGGCAACGTAGCCTTGCTCAAGCAACTTGGCGCTGAACTCAATTTTGTCGTCCACGGCCTTGCTGCTGTCTCGCTTGATGGTGACCCGGTCAGCAGTACGCGTATTCGCGAGGCCGTACGAACTGCCAATCTAAGTGCTGCCAGCCAGATGTTAGGTCGTGAGTACTCCATCGCTGGCAACGTGGTTCGCGGTGACCGGCTCGGACGCCAGCTCGGCTTCCCCACTGCGAACCTCGATGTGTCCGGCCTAGCGCTCCCACCCAACGGGGTTTATGCCGTGCACGTCCGCCGCCGCGGGCACACGCATCGCGGTGCTTTAAATCTCGGCGTCCGCCCCACGCTTGCCAACCCGACACCCTGTCTCCAATGCGAAGTTCACCTCCTCGACTTTGCGGAAGAAATTTACGGTGAGGAGCTGGAACTCACCTTCGTTACCAAGCTGCGCGACGAACAAAAGTTTCCCAATCTCGAGGCATTAAAAGCTCAAATCACTCGCGATCTCGCCGCCACGCGCCAAATTTTCGCATAAAAGGGGACGTGCAAATCTCTACCTGAGTGTTGGAGCGGAGTGCGGCGTTTTTCTTGTGCCCAATGTGAGCGGCTCAACACCGCTGTTGAATAATCCCTCTGCCGCGCCCATCTCCACTTCACTCTTTGCTCGCATGAAACCACGCTCCCCTCAACTTGGTCGGCGGCAGTTTCTCCAAGCCTCAGCCACTGCCGCCGCTCTGGTGGCCTGTGAGGCTCAGGCCCAACAAAAGTCCGGCCTAAGCCCTCGACGCACGCTCATCGCCGAGGAAAATGCCAAGCCAGGTTCGCTCGACTGGCAACTCACCCGCGTGCGCCTCGACAAGACCGGCGGCACCCGCGCGCCCGCCATTGAGGGTTACTGCTCGCGCCAAAGCGTAAAAGCAGGAGAGACGCTCGATTTCATGGTCAGCACCAGCCCGAGCGCGCGGTTCATAGTGGAAATTTTCCGCACTGGTTACTACGGCGGACGCGGTGCGCGGTTGATGCAGACCGAAGGTCCGCTGCGCGGGACAAAACAGCCCGATCCGCCCGTTGGCGAGAATCGCCTCCGCGAATGTAAGTGGCAGTCCTCCCTCTCCCTCAAGATTCCTGCGAACTGGGTTAGCGGCGTCTATCTTGCGCGCCTCACGACGGTGCCCGATCAAGCTGGGGAACCTTACTGGCAGAGCTATTGCATTTTTATTGTCCGCGACGATCGCCCGGCGGACCTCCTTTTCCAATGCAGCGATAATACCTGGCAAGCTTACAACAAATGGCCGGACAGCTACTCCCTCTATACCGACCCGCGCGGTGCGCACGCTGTGGGCACCGAAGTGAGCTTTGATCGGCCTTATGGCAAATATGGGCAGATTTACGAGCACCCACTATCCATTGGCTCCGGCGAGTATTTGCTGTGGGAGTTTCCGCTGGCTTACTGGCTCGAGCAGCACGGCTACGATGTGACCTATTGCGCGAACTTGGATTGTCTCACGGCCGCGCAAATCACGCGCTGCAAAACCTTCCTCAGTGTCGGCCATGACGAGTATTGGGACGTGCGGCAATACGACGCGGTAAAAAGTGCCATCGCCTCCGGCACGCACGCGCTGTGGCTTTGCGGCAATTCCGTCTTCGGGCGGACTCCGTTTCTGCCAGCCTCTAACGGTCAAGCCAACCGCATCCTAAAACGCACCGGCATCTACGCCGGCCTGACGGACAAGGAAATCGAGGACGCCATCAGCGTCTTCACCAAGGACTGGCAGCGCGACTCTCGCAACGAGGCGGATCTCATGGGCGCGCGTAGCATTGTCCCCTTCAACGGTGGCGGTGACTGGGTTTGCGCGAAGCCAGAGCACTGGATTTTTGAAGGGACCGGAATGAAAAAGGGTGACTCCGTGCGCGGCCTCGTTGGCTGGGAACATCATGGCGCCCCGGCCAACCTCCCCGGCCTCGAGGTCGTCGCCGAGGGCACCGTCTGGCGCGGTGGCACCACGCCCGCGCGTTGGACGGCGACCATTTTCTCCGGTCCGAAGAACAACCTCATCTTCAATGCCGCAACCATTTGGTGGGCACAAGGGCTCAGCTCGCCGCCGGGCCACATCCTGCCGTGGAGCCATTGGAGCCGCCCGCACGGCCCGGACGAACGCGTGCAACGGATTACACAGAACCTGCTCAAGCGCTGCGGCGCGTGAGCCAAAACGTATTCAGTAATCCAAGTTAAGTTCTCAGCAGGGCAGTAACGTCGAGCATCCGTGGATCTTAAAAGCTGAATGTTTCTTGCGATCTCACGGCGTTGACTCGACTTTTTCCTTAGTTCGAAGCGAAACTCCCCGCATGGCTATTCGCGCCCCACGTAAGCTGATCCGCCCGCTAATCCAGCGGTTACAAGCCTATGTGCCTGGCGAGCAGCCAAAGATTCCCGGCCTCATCAAGCTCAACACCAACGAAAACCCTTATCCACCTTCACCCAAAGTCCTCGCGGCGGTGCGGGCGGCCGTGGACGGACGACTCCGGCTCTACCCGAACCCGTCCGCCTCAGCGCTGCGCGAGCGGCTCGCGAAGCTTCACGGCTGCGCGCCCGAGAACCTTATCATCGGTAACGGTTCAGATGAGTTGCTGGCGCTGGCGACGCGTGCGTTTGTTGAGCCCGCGGCCAAGTTGAAGTCTCAGATCAGTGCGACGCAGATTCAGTTCTTCAGCCCGAGTTACTCGCTCTATCCCGTACTCGCAAAAATTGCCGGAGCACAGTGCAACGCCATTCCACTTAACGCTGATTTCACCTTGCCTGCGCTGGCCTCGCTGCCGCAACGAGGCTGGAACTTTAAGGCCGCGCTTTCGTTCATCACCACGCCAAACGCTCCAAGCGGGTGCGGCTTCAGTGTGACAGAACTCGACGCGCTTTGCGCCAAGTCGCGCGGGGTCGTGGTGCTCGACGAGGCGTACGTAGAATTTGCCCGGGAGAACGCGCTTGCGCTCGCGCTGAAGTACCCACACGTCATCATCTCGCGGACGTTCTCAAAAGCTTATTCGTTGTGCTTCCAGCGCATTGGTTACTTCGTAGGGCACTCCACCCTCATCGCCGCACTCGACAAGGTGCGCGACAGTTACAACGTCAATGGCCTTGGCCAAGTGGCTGCCCTCGCAACGCTCGATGATCTACCTCATTACCAGCGTAATTTCCGCCGCATTGTCGCCACGCGTGAGCAAGTCACGCGCGAGTTGACCGGCCTTGGTTGGCGCGTGCTGCCGAGCCAAACAAACTTTATCCTCGCTCGTCCGCCGCGTTTTTCCGCCAAGAATTGGCTCGCGAAGCTGCGCGCTAAGCAGTTGCTCGTCCGCTGGTTCAAATATCCCAAGGTGCGTAACTATCTGCGCATCAGCATCGGATCCGAACCGGAGATGAAGCAATTTGTGAAGGCCGCGCGGCAAATTGGGGCCAAGTGATGACCAAGTGCCCGCGATAGGATTTTAGAAAAATCGATGCCCCGCACTCTAACCAAGCCAGCCTGTGTGCTTGTTACTGTCAGTCGGGATCAAGGCGAATAAGGCAGCGAGGAATGGTGAAGAACGATGCGCAACGTTCCCTTCTTGTCTTTCTTATAGCCCCAGCTTTTGTCGACTCTTGTAACTTTACCTTCTTTGTCCGTGAAGCTGACCCAACCCATCCACATGGCTACATCACCTTCAATAAAACAGGCGGCGGTTTCTGATTTAACGGAACGCCAGCCTTTGAGGGCGAAGCCTTTGTCGGAGAATTTGGGGTTTTGTCCCACAAAATAGGAGAGTGCCCCTTCGCGGGTGGGGCGGAAGGTTTTTTCTCCACTGGTCAAGGTCGGTTTGAACAGAACCGGACCCAGATTGTAGCCGTAGGCTCCGTCCAAGGCCGCGTTGGCCAGTTTAGTTGCAGCTTCAATTCCCTTGGTATCGTAGGCCTTGGAAATGGCGACCAGCGCGTTACCCCAGATCTTCCGGGCTTTGGTGAGTTCAGTTTTAGTGACGGGCATAGGTATATCTCGTTTTAGTTTTTGGTGGATGTTAGCGAGCGGAAAGTGGGGATGAAGCCGCGACCATGGTCGAGCGCATCTTTGGACAACGTGGAACTCATTATCTTAGTGGGCGGAAGGAGCCGCAGGGGCATCGAAGATTTTGCCGACGAACTCGAGCGTAAGACCCTTATCCTTGGCCCGATGGACCCGGAAATCCTGAAGCGCCTCGACTACATCGGGATCGACGTAGTAGCTCTTGGTGGCGTCCACTACGATGTGGGTTCCCTTGGGCATCCCTCCGAGTTCCTTGAGGACGTTCGCCTTGTGGAGGAAAGTCACGTGCGGCCCGAGTTCCAAGAGTTCATGGTCACCCTCATGCACCGGGCGACGTAGGGCGTGTTTCAGGTTCTCCCACAAGAGGAAGACAATCGTGAAGATGAGGCCAACCACGACCCCCTTGAGCAGGTCAGTGAAGACCATGGTGAGGATGGTCACGATGAAGGGCAGAAATTGGGTCCAGCCTGCGTTCCACATTTGTTTGAACGTCTTGGGGTTGGCGAGCTTCCAGCCCGTAATCAGGAGGATAGCAGCCAAACTTGAGAGCGGGATCAGATTGAGCAGCTTGGGAATCAGGAGCACGCAGAACAGCAAGAGGATGCCGTGGATGATGGCCGAGAGCTTCGTCCTGGCGCCGGCATTCACATTCGCGCCGGAGCGCACGATGACCGAGGTGATGGGCAAGCCGCCCAGGAGGCCGCTGACGATGTTGCCCAAGCCTTGCGCAAAGAGTTCCCGATTGGCGGGTGAGTGGCGCTTCTGCGGATCCAGCTTGTCCACCGCCTCCAAGCACAGCAGCGTCTCAATGCTCGCCACGATGGCCAGCGTCGCTGCCACGACCCACACTTGGCCATTCGAGATGGAAGACCACAGCGGTTGGCTAAACGCCTTGAGCCAGCCCGCAAAGTTTTCCGGCACCGGCACTTGCACGAGGTGTTCCGCCTCCGTGATGGCCCAGGACGGCATCGCCACTTTGAAAAGAGCATTCAGCCCTATTCCGGCCAGGACCGCCACGAGCGCTCCGGGCACCACTTTGAGTTGTTTGACCTTCGTCTTCTCCCAGAAAATGAGAATGGCCAAGCCGGCGAGCGCCACGAAGAGCGCGCCCGGCGTGATGAGGTCGAGATGTTTCGCGATCTCGGAGAAGCTGTTTTCCGAGTCGCTGGGCTGGATGAACCGGTCGTCTCCCTCGGGCACTTTGTCGTAGCCAAAAGCGTGGGGGATCTGCTTCAGGATGATGATGATGCCGATACCAACGAGCATGCCGCGAATCACGCTGGAGGGGAAATAATTCACCACGTTACCCATCTTCAGCGCCCCCATCGCCAGTTGGATGACTCCAGCAAGCACCACCGCAAGCAGAAAAGCCTCAAAAGTCCCCAATTTGCCAATGCTCATCAGCACGATGGAGGTAAGGCCAGCGGCCGGGCCAGTCACACTCAGGTGCGAGCCGCTGGCAATGCCAACCACGATGCCCCCGACTATCCCGGCGATGAGACCGGAAAGCAGTGGGGCACCCGAAGCGAGGGCAATCCCCAAACACAACGGCAACGCGACCAGGAATACCACCACCCCGGCGGCGAAATCCTTCGATAATGAGTCCCCCATCGAATCGGGAGCCGACGGTGCGGGCTGAGAGGCATTGGTTTTGGACATTCAAAAAACTATGGTGACAGCCGGCGCTTCGGACAAATATAAATTTCCGAACACTCGCTTCGACTTTCCCGAAGCCATGACCGCACGCTTATGAACGGTTTGAACTACCACCACCTCCGGTATTTCCATGCCGTCGCCAAGGAGGGCAGCCTCGCCGCCGCCGCCGCCCGGCTTCGCGTCTCCGCCCCGGCCATCTCCGAGCAAGTGCGCGAACTGGAGACCACCCTCGGCGAACGGCTCTTCCGCCGCGAAGGCCGGGGCAACCGCCTCACCGCGACGGGCGAGCAGGTCTTCAGCTACGCCGAGGAAATCTTCGCGCTCGGTGCCGAACTGATTTCCACCGTGAAGCAGCAGCCCGGCACGCGCCCGCTGCGCCTGCACGCGGGCGTAGTCGATTCCTTCCCCAAAATCCTCACGCTCGAACTCTTCCAACCCGTGCTCGACGCCTCGCCGGACACGCGGCTGATTTGCCAGGAAGGGCGGCTGGAGGAATTGCTGGTGCAGTTGAACGCCCATCGCCTCGACATCGTGCTCGCGGACGAGCCCGCCTTCAGCACCACGCATCCGCACATCACCAGCCACTTGCTCGGCACCAGCGACGTCACGTTCTGCGCGCGCCCCGACCTCGCGGCGCAGTTGCGGGGCAATTTCCCCCGCGCGCTGCACACGGCGGCGGCGCTGGTCCCGGCGGCGCGCACTCCCTTCCGGCGCGCGCTGGAGACGTGGTTCCGCGCCCACCGCGTGCAACCGCGCGTCGTCGCCGAGTGCGATGACCTCGCCCTGCTGAAGGTGCTGGCGGCCGACGGACGCGGGTTCATCCCGATGCCGACCGTGGCGGCCGAGGAAGCGATGCGGCGCTACGGCCTGGCGGTCGTGGGCTGCGCGCGCCGTTGCACCGTGAGTTTTCATGCGCTGACCGCCAACCGGCGTGAAATGCACCCCGCCGTCACCTTGCTAACGAACTCGGCCCAGCGCGATTTGTTCCCCTAAATTCCCGGGTGTGGAGTTATGGTTTCCGGTTGCCCCGGCAGCGCCGAGCACGACTATCGGATGCAGGCATGGGTCATCATGCTCAACCACATTCATCTGGGGGTGGATGTTTGGGATGTGCCGTTGGTAAGATTGATCAATGGCTGGAAAGGCAAGTCTTTGCGCGAAGCGAACAAGCTGTTCGGCCGCGGTGCGTTCTGGCAGGAAGATTACTACGACACGTTCATCCGTGACGAAGCACACTTGAAACGTGCCATCCGTTAAACCAAACAGCATCCGGTGAAAGCGTTTCTGGCAACAGCCGCTCGCGACTGTTGCCGCGGAGCAGCGCCCGTCATCGCGACGAATACGAACACCCGTGGCAGCGCGAACCATAGGCGCGCGGGCTTTAGCCCGCTTCAACGTGCGCAATTGCGAAGTCTCACGAAGAAACTGACGCGCTGGGTTTGCGGTCGATGAAGCGCCGTGAACGGCGCGCTCCGGCTGCGGAGCGCGACCTTCAGGTCGCTTTAACGGGCGAACGGGCGAGGGCGCTGGGGAATTTCTACGCGTGCTGGTGAACGGGTCGGCTTGAAGAGATTTCTCGAATCTGGTTTCTTGCGCGCAACGGTTCGGGCACTCATACTTAACTCAATCTTTATGAACAAGACTCTTGCGTTACTCGGATGCACGCTGGCTGCGCTGACGCAGCTTGCATGCGCTGGGGAGAATGATCAGAGACCGGTCAAGAGCCGATCCGCAGGCGACCGGCCCCGCATCTTGCAAGGCACACTTCAGGACGGTGGCGCGGCGCCGGACTTTGTGCTTCAGGACATCGAGGGGACGAATACGGTGAAGCTCACCGGCCTCAAGGGGAAGCCGGTGGTGCTGATCTTTGGAAGCTGCACCTGCCCGCCGTTCGTGGCCGCCACGCAAGCCACGCAGACCTTATTCTCCCAATACAAAGACCGCGTGCATTTCCTCCTCATTTACATCCGCGAGGCTCATCCCACGGATGGCCGCGTGATTCCGGGCAATCAGTTTGTGGTGCAATCACCCACAACACTCGCGGAGCGGCGGGACATCGCGCGTGACTTCGCCAAGCGACTCAAGGTGTCCATCCCCATCCTGGTGGACGGACCGGATGACAAGGTGTCGGCAACCTACGCGTGCTGGCCCAATCGGATGTATATCCTCGACGCGCAGGGGAACATTGCCGACAAAGGCATGGCCGCCCCAGGCGGCACCGCGGCATCCGCCCGGCGCGCCACACAGGTGTTGGATCACTTGCTCCAGGGGAAGCACTGAGATTGGTGGCCGTGTGCAAGGGTGGCTGGCGGCAAAGGCGTATGCCAAAACCCATCAGGGCGACAATCAGCGCCACCAGAATCGGAAAGAACCCAAGCACCATCAAACAAATCGAAGGCCAGGGCGGCTTCGGCTTTGCCCAAATTGTCTGGCAATCTTCACAACAAAAAATCCGCTTTGCATTTGGAATTGTTACAGGCGGTGACACGCTGTTTTGAAGCTTTGATTCGCAAACCGGACATCGAAACGTTTCCACCGCGCCTGTTTCCGGAGCGGTCTCACGCGGCAAGCTGTTTGAGGAGACGATTTGATCCCTCCAGGCAATGATTGCGGTTGCTTGCTTCTCCTCTTCCACGCGCTTTTGCTTGCGCCAAAAAAGCAACCTGCCCAAGAACAAAACAATCACCGGAAGCAAAAGGGCGGATTATTCCGTTGGTTCGTGCCATACGAGAAAGCCAGGAGCCAATCAGAGGCAAATATCGCCACGATGCCCAAATTAGACAGCTTCTTCATAACGCCCAATTCTTCGCCGTCGCTAACTCCTCCTCAAAATCCACAATCTCTTTGATCTGCACCAAGAACCAGCGATCAATCTTCGAGAGGTTGAAGATCTCTTCGATGGTGAAGCCGGCGCGGAGGGCGTGGCGGATGAAGAAGATGCGTTCGGCGTTGGGCACGCTTAGTTTGCGGCTGATAACGTCGCGCGGCAGGATGTCCCGGTCGCCATAGACTTCCGTGCCGATGCGCCACGGTTTGCCGTCGCCGCCCAGGCCGCTGCGGCCGATCTCCAGCGAGCGCAGGCATTTCTGCATGCTCTCCTTGAACGTGCGCCCGATGGCCATCGCCTCGCCGACGCTTTTCATCTGCGTGGTGAGCGTGGGGTCGGCTTGTGGAAATTTCTCGAAGGCGAAGCGCGGAATCTTGGTGACGACGTAATCAATGCTCGGCTCGAAGCTCGCAGGGGTATTCTTGGTGATGTCGTTCTTGAGTTCGTCGAGCAGGTAGCCGACGGCGAGCTTGGCAGCAATCTTCGCGATGGGGAATCCGGTGGCCTTGGACGCAAGGGCGGAGCTGCGGCTGACGCGCGGGTTCATCTCAATGATAACCATGCGGCCGTTGTCGGGGCTGACGCCGAATTGGATGTTCGAGCCGCCGGTCTCCACGCCGACGGCGCGGATCACGGCGAAGCTCTGATCGCGCATGATCTGAAATTCCTTGTCGGTGAGCGTCTGGATGGGCGCGACGGTGATGCTGTCGCCGGTGTGGACGCCCATGGGGTCGAAGTTTTCGATGGAGCAAATGATGACGCAGTTGTCGGCCTTGTCGCGCATCACTTCCATCTCGTATTCCTTCCAGCCGATGAGCGATTCCTCGATGAGAACTTCCTGCACGGGCGAGAGGTCGATGCCGCGCTTGGCGATTTCCTCGAACTCGTCGCCGTTATAGGCGATGCCGCCGCCAGTGCCACCGAGCGTGTAAGCGGGGCGAATAATGACCGGGAAGCGGCCAATCTTTTCCTGGATGGCGCGGGCTTCGGTCATGTTGTGGGCGACGCCAGAGATGGGCACATCGAGGCCGATCTTGAGCATCAACTCTTTGAAGACGAGGCGATCTTCGCCTTTGTGGATGGCCTCAGGCTTCGCGCCGATCATTTCCACGTCGTGCCGGGTCAGGGCGCCGTTCTTGTTCAAAGCCATCGCGGTATTGAGCGCGGTTTGTCCGCCAAGGGTGGGAAGCAAAACGAGCTTGCCCTTGGCGCCGAGCTTCTTCATCTCCTCCTTCTCGCGGATGATGATTTTCTCGACGCACTCGGGCGTGATGGGCTCGATATAAGTGCGGTCGGCGAACTCCGGGTCGGTCATGATGGTGGCCGGGTTCGAGTTCACGAGGACGACGCGGTAGCCCTCCTCCTTGAGCGCCTTGCAGGCCTGGGTGCCGGAGTAATCGAACTCGCACGCCTGGCCGATGATGATCGGGCCGGCGCCGATGATGAGGACGCTGTGGATGTCAGTGCGTTTGGGCATGGCAAACTTAAATTAAAATAAAAAATTCAATTTGAGCGGCGGCGGGCGCGCTGGTGACGGCCTCGACACAGCCACGCCCCGGGAATCGCGCTCCGCAAAAGCCCGACGAGTGAACGCAATCTACGGCCGCTTGTCAGCGGTTTTTTGTCCGTCTGTCGGGGAGGCGACGGTTGGCCGGATCCGGTGGGCGGCAGTGCGGCGGTGTTGAGCTTGTGTCGCGGGCCCGTTTTTTCCAAATTTTGTCATGCGCCGAGTTTGCTTGTGGCTTTTCTTCGCCAGTTGGTGCGCCTTTGTCCACCAGGCTGCGGCTGCCCCCCGCAACATTCTTTTCATTCTTGCCGACGACCACCGCTTCGACGCGCTGTCCTTCATGGGGCATCCGTATCTGGAGACGCCGCACCTCGACCGGCTTGCGCGCGGCGGGGTGCATTGCCGGAACGCCTTCGTCACCACGTCGCTTTGCTCGCCAAGCCGGGCGAGCATCCTCACCGGGCTTTACGCGCACGCGCACGGCGTGGTGGATAACTACAACCCCGTCCGCCCCGACCTCGTATTCTTCCCACAGCTCCTCCAGCGCGTGGGTTACCAGACGGCGTTCTTCGGCAAGTGGCATATGGGCGAGACCGATGCGCCGCAGCGCGGGTTCGACCACTGGGTCGCCTTTAAGGGCCAGGGCAACTACTGGGCCGACGGCCGCGGCACGACACGCGTGGTGCCGCAGTCCAGCAGCGAGGGCTACAACGTCAATGGCCGCCGCGTCCCGCAGCGCGGCTACATCACGGATGAGTTGACGGACTTCACGCTGGACTGGCTGAAAACGCGCAAGTCTGGCAAGCCGTTCTTCGTCTACCTGTCGCACAAGGCGGTGCATTCGGACTTCGTCGCGGCGGACCGGCACGCGGGGCGATACGCGGGCAAGACCTTCATGCCGCCCAAGACTTTTGCCGACACGCCGGAGAATTATCTCAACAAGCCGATGTGGGTTCGTAACCAGCGCAACAGCCGGCACGGCGTGGACTTCGGCTACAACCTCCCGAAATTCGACCTGCAAACGCATCATCGCCGCTACTGCGAGACGCTCTTGGCTGTGGACGACAGTGTCGGCCGGCTGACGCAGTGGCTTGCGGAGCATAAGCTGCTTGAGTCGACGCTGTTGGTCTACATGGGTGACAACGGCTTCCACTTCGGTGAGCACGGGCTGATTGACAAGCGCACGGCTTACGAGGCGTCCATGCGCGTGCCGCTGCTGCTGCATTGCCCGGAGCTGTTCAAGGCGGGCACCGTCGTAACGCAGATGGTGGCAAACATTGACCTCGCGCCGAGCTTTCTTGAAGTTGCGGGCGTGCCCGCGCCGACGAATTTGCACGGGCGAAGTTTTCTGCCGATGGCGCAAGGTCAGCCCAAAGCCGGCCGCGACGGGCTTCTCTACGAATATTACTGGGAGCGCAACTATCCATATACGCCCACCATGCACGCCGTCCGCACGGACCGCTGGAAATACATCCGCTACCACGGCTTGTGGGACATCGACGAACTTTACGACCTTGCCGCCGACCCGGATGAGACGCACAACCTCATCCATGACCCGGCTTATGCCGCGACGGTGAAACAGCTCAACACCCGGCTCTTTGCGCTGCTTACGGAAACTCAGGGCCAGTCCATGCCGTTATTGCGCGACCTGGGCGAGACATACCCCACTCGCAAGCAGGGCAAAGCAAAGCCGGCGGATTTTCCTGTGCCGCTATTGAGGCCCTGAGGCTTCTAGTGTTGCTCGTGGTTCCCTCGCGACTCGATGTCACCTTTTGCCGACCACCGGCAATAACTTGAGTTCAGCAGGGTTCGCCCCAAGCACGGCGTGTGCCTGCCAGCAGGACGCAGGTATCGACGGCTCTCAAGTGCTTCGCATTGGCAACGCGTCGATGGGCCAGCAGCAACTGTCAATGGCGTCGCGCATAGGTGTTAAAACTCATGGGTAGGCTTGGCGCTTTTCAAACTCTGGCCCGTCGTGTTGACTCCCCGGACTTTATGAGCAAAACCGCTTTGCTGTTTGCAGGTCAGGGTGCCCAAGCTGTCGGGATGGGCCAAGATCTCGCCGCCGCTTTTCCCGCCGCGCGGGCCCTTTTTGATCAGGCTAAGACCGCGCTCGGTTACGATCTCGCAGGCGTGTGCTTCGATGGGCCCGAAGCCGAGCTGACCAAAACTGAGAACGCACAGCCAGGCATCTTCCTCGTAAGTTGGGTTGCGCTGGAATTACTTAAGGCCCGAGTGCCAGGGCTAAAGTTCGACGCTACCGCTGGCTTGTCGCTTGGCGAATTTACCGCGCTCACGGCGGCAGGGGCGATGAGTTTCGAGGATGGTTTGCGCGTGGTGCGGCTGCGCGGTCGTTACATGCAGGAGGCTTGTGAGGCAACTAGGGGTGGCATGGCTGCCATCATCGGCCTCGACGAAAGTCCCACGCGCGAGATCTGTGCCGCGGCGGGCGTGGAACTGGCGAACCTTAACTGCCCCGGCCAGCTCGTGATTTCTGGGGAGGCGGACAAAATCACAAACGCCTGTGAGCTCGCGAAAGCGCGCGGAGCCAAACGTGCTTTGCCGCTCACGGTGGCTGGAGCATATCACTCACGGCTGATGGCGAGTGCGCAGCCGAAGCTCCGCGAGGCGCTCGCCACAGTCACCCTGTCTGCGCCGACCGTGCCCGTCATTGCGAACGTCACGGCCCAGCCGCATACCACGCCCACCGCTATTGTGGACAACGTCGTGGCACAGGTGACTGGCTCAGTCCGCTGGGAGGAATCCATTCGTTATCTGCTCGCGCAAGGCTTCAACCGGTTCATCGAGCTGGGACCGGGCTCCGCATTGACCGGCTTCATGAAACGGATCGATAAGACAGCCCAAGTCCTAAACGTCGCCGACTGCGCGAGCTTGGAGACAACGGTGAAGGGGTTGACGACGTAAGTAATTACGGGTTGGAAGTTATACGCTTCGAGTTGTTATTCGGTCCTTGAAGTGTTGCCAACCCGACAGTCTTCAACTCGACCGGACCAAATTCTAAAACTCGTATCCGGCCTGTGTTCACCAGCCGAAATCATTCCGCCATTGCCGCCGGTTTGACCTGCGCAATCCTGTTCTGGGGCGCGAATAACACAGGCGTAAAATACCTTGTTCAATATTGGCCGCCGGTATTCATCGCGTGCAGCCGAATGTGGTGCGTGGCGGCCATTTTCTACCTGTTGCTGCGCAGGACGGACTGGTTTGGCCCGACGCACGCGACGACGCAGGAACTTCAGCGCAGTGTTTGGTGGCGTGCCAGCTTGATGCTTGCGTTGTATGTCCTCGCGTTCACTTTTTCGCTCCAGTTCACCTCGGCGTCGCATGTCGCGCTGTATCTGGGTACGTCACCGGTTTGGGCGTTGCTGGCGGAGGGTGGGCCGCGCGCGACGCTGGACTCGCTACGTCGCTACGTCGCGGCGGCACTGGCTTTGAGCGGTCTGGTGATTTTGTTCTGGCCTAAGTTGCATACTGCTGAGGGCAACTGGCGCGGTGATCTATTGGCTTTAGGAGCCAGTTTGCTTTGGACGATTTACGGCCGCCAGTGTCGCGACCTCGCGCAAAGCCTCAGTGGCGCGGAAATCACCTCTGCAACGATGTGGCGTGCTGCGGCGTGGCTCACGCCATTAGCGGTGTGGGAAGTGACGCAGGGCGGGTTGGTCATCTCGTGGTCGTTAGTGGGCGTGCAAGCATACTGCACTATATTTGGCGGCGTGGTGTCTTTTGCGCTCTATAACAACGCACTGCGTCACTGGCCAATGAGCCAAGTTTTCTTATTTAGCAGTCTCATCCCTGCCAGCACAATGATTTGGGCTTGGTTGCTACTCAACGAGCCGGTGATGCGAACCTTTTGGGTGGCGATGGTGCTGGTCATAACAGGTGTCGTTCTTGGTCAGCTCAAGCATACGCCGCATGCGACCGACCAATGTCCGACGCCTAACAAATGAGGTCCCCGCCACGCTGGTTCTGGATAGTCTTATCCTGCGGCAGTGCTGCTTGAGCCCGCTGATCTCTTTATCAGGCTGAGGATTCAGAGCTTCAGCAAAGAGTGGTGCGAAGGTTAAAGCCAGAGCACGACTCCTTTGAGCGGGCTGTTCTAATTATTCAACCAGCTTGGCTGCTTACTTCAGGCTCCCGCCGTGTGTTTAGCAATTGAAACAAATCCGTCTCAGCGCTCGGGCTGATTCGACTCCACCAAGTCGAAGCCGATTTGATCCGCGAGGCGTTGCCTTTGCACTCCGTAGTGGGCAGCAAGGATGCGCACCCGGTTCGCAAGCTGGTTCATGTGTCCGCGCTGGCGGCGCTTAACCGCAGTGATCATCAGGTTTTTAGCGGTGTGCTCCGTGGCGATGAATTCAAAAACTTTGGTATCGTAACCAGCCCATTCCAGCAGCGCGGCGCGCAATGCGTCGGTGACAAATTCCGCCTCGCGCTCCAGCAGAATCCCGTGCTTCAGCGCCGGCCACAACTCGGGCGGCGGGATGAGATTTGGTCGTAGCTCCTTGTGGCAGCAGGGCGACACCACCAGAAGCCTTGCGCCCGCTGCGATGCCTCGGGCGAGTGCGTCGTCAGTAGCCGTGTCACAGGCATGCAGCGCGATGAGCACGTCCACCATTTGGAGCGGCGTGCTGGCGATGGAGCCGGCCTGAAAATGCAGACTTTTGAAGCCGCACTCGTGTGCGATACGATTACCTTCCTCAACCAGATCCTTGCGCAGTTCGACGCCAGTTACGTGCCCGTCAGGGAAGTTCATTTGCTCGAGCAGCACGCGGGTAGCGAAGGTCAGGTAGCCCTTACCGCAGCCCATGTCCACAACGGTCAGGGGCCGATTCGAGGCTGTCGTCTCCGTGCAAGTTTCTTCGAGCAGTGGCGCATTGGGCTGTGTGCGGCGACGGCTGCGGCTGGTGGTGAGCTTTGAGTTTTGGTCTGCGACGGTCAATCCCGGCACGCCTTGTGCGAAGGCCTCCGCCAGCAGCGGGCGCAGAACTTCAACGAACTGGTTGATCTGCCGAAATTTTGCGCCCATCGCCTCACGCACTGTGCCGTCGGGATTCGCCACGCCTAGCTCTTGCAGCCAGGGCTCGGTGGACAGGATGCTGCGCAGCTTGGAGCGGTCGTGCTCTAGCGAAGGCACTGTTTGGTGGACGGGCTTGCCGATGGTGAACCGCATCCCGCCATTAGGCCTTACGGTTAGCTCGACGGCCTCGGTGGTGGTAAATAGATTTGCCGTAGCGAAGCCGCCATCAAGTTGCTTAATGATTTCATCCTCGGCTGCCTGCGGCTCGAGGTTTTTCATGATGTCGCGGGTGGCGAAGCGATAGGTAAAAGACAGCCGCAGTCCGGCTTTGAGCTGCACGGGGCGGACAAAGATTTTTGTCAGGCCAGGCTCGACGCGCCGGGGTGCACCGAGAGTCAACTTGACGAGCGTACCGTCCATCACGGCACGCCGGAAGCGGGAGAGTAATTGTTCGAGGTTTTCGAAGGCCACGGTGGGGTTGGGGTTTAGGTGCAAATGGAGCAGCAGGAAGGGGAAGCGAGAACGCCGCTTATGGTCATGGTCTAGCTTGTGGTCTTGCTTTTAATCCCAATTTTGCAACGCCCCGATGCTTGCCAAAAGGCGTGCGAGTTGCGCGGGAATTGTTACAACTGCGCGCGATGAAATTGAAGCACGGACTCCACCTCGCTTACTGCACCAACATTCATCGGGGTGAGTCTTGGCCGCAGACCTTCGAGTCTCTTCAGAAGTATGTGCTCGCTGTGCGCGACCGGCTTGGCTCCCAATCGCCGTATGCGATTGGTCTGCGGCTCGGTGCAGACGCAGCGCGCGAGTTGAGCGAGCCCGCTACGCTTGCGGGTTTTCGGCGCTGGCTGGAGCGGGAGAACTGTTACGTCTTCACCGTGAACGGTTTTCCATACGGGCGTTTTCACGGTACGCGCGTAAAGGAGCAAGTCTATGCTCCAGATTGGACCACGCCTGAGCGCCTGACTTACACGAATTTGCTCTTTGACTTGCTTGGGGAGATTGTCCCGGCCGGGGTTGAGGGCAGCGTCAGCACCGTGCCGGTTTCGTTTAAGGAGTTCATCAAGACGCCGCAGCAAGTACGCGTGGCGCGGGAGAATCTTTGGAAATGTGTTGAGCACATAGAGCGCATCTCGCGCCGCACGGGTAAAATCCTGCACCTCGGACTTGAACCTGAGCCACTGTGTTACTTGGAAACCAGTGCAGAGGCCGTGGTGTTCTTCGAGCAAATGCGAGCCGATCGGCCCGGCGACATGCGGTTGGATGAGCATCTTGGCGTAAATTACGACTGCTGCCATCTCGCGCTGCAATATGAGTCGCCGCGCGAGGCGCTGGGCCGGCTGCGGCAGCACAAAATTAAAGTGAGCAAACTACACCTGAGCAACGCGCTCAAGGTTCGGCCTACTGCCGAGGCGCGGCAGGCGTTGCGCTCGTTTGCTGACGAGGTGTATTTCCATCAGGTGCTCGCCCGTGCGGCGGATGGCACCATCACTCGGCACAAGGATTTGGACAATGCGCTGGCCCTGCACAACCGCCTGCCGCCCGCTGCCAATGATGAGTGGCGCATCCACTTCCACATCCCCTTGCACTGCCCGCCCACGCCCCTCTTCAGCACCACCGCCGATCACGTGCAGGGCGTCCTGGACGTGCTCAGAGAAACGCCCTCGCTTTGCGCGCACCTAGAGATGGAGACTTACACTTGGGAAGTCATGCCGACGGAAATGAAGAAACGGAACGTTGTGGATCAACTCGTCGATGAATATCGCTGGACCATTGCCGAGTTGAGTAAGCGCAACCTTGCGTAAAAGGGCACGCCACGTTGCTCTGCTGGTTGAAATGGACTGATCTTTCAAGTTAAGTGAAAGGGCAAAAAGTCGTTATTTTTGCAGCTAGAACGCTGCAATTCATGGACAAAGAAAAAATTTGAGGCAGTGGTTTGAGTTCCCACTTCAGCTCAACGAAGTGCAAGCCGCCCCAATTAATTAAGAGCCATAAGGCATCGCTGTCCAGAGTCGGGCCCCTACTTAAGCAGAGGTTGGCGGTGCCCCGCTTGCGTTTTCGATGTGTTTGCCTAACCTGCGCCGCACTTGTGCCAAGTCTAGCGGACAAAATTGAAGCCAGCGCCGTCAAGCGTATCGCCCTCCCGCCGGGCCGCGAGCCGGCCCGGGAGTTATCCCGCTACAAACAGTTCCTCAAAGTCGAGTCTGCCCGCCTTAAAATGCTCCACCACGCCGGTGCTAACGGCCGCGAAGTTTGCCGCGCCCGAGCCGTGGTGCTTGATGCGCTGCATCGCCATCTCCTTGAGGCGTTGATGAACACGCTGCCCGACAGCGCTCGACGCGGGGTGCCGCGGTACGCGCTCGTCGCCATCGGCGGCTACGGGCGCGGCGAACTGAACCCGCACAGTGATATTGACATCATGTTGCTGCACACGGGCGACAGCGCCGCTGCGGCGCGTGGGCGCGTCCACTCGTTCATCAAACTACTCACTGAGCCGGGCGGACTGCTTTATACGCTCTTCGACCTCGGGCTGAAGGTTGGCTATTCCGTTCGCACGCTCGACGACTGCATCACCGCGGCGAACGAAAACATTCAGACCAAAACCTCGCTCATCGAAGCGCGTTTACTACATGGCGACGAGGGGTTGTTTCGGGAAATGCAAGCCATAGTGCTGGCGCGTTGCGTACGCGGGCACGAGGAGACCTACATTGCCGCCCGGCTTGCGGACCAAGCTGCGCGCCGCCAGAAGTTTGGCAACTCCGTGCTCATGCAGGAACCAAACATCAAGAATGGCTGCGGCGGCCTGCGCGATTATCAGAATTTGCTATGGATGGCGTTCTTCACCAAGGACCGGCCGCGTAACCTCAAGGACCTTGAGGCGAAGGATTTTATCAGCGACACCGAGCGCAAGGAGCTTGATGAAGCTTACGACTTTCTATTGCGCACGCGCAACGAGCTACACTATCTCACCAACCGCGCGGGTGATGTGCTGTCCAAGGCCGTCCAGCCCGCCGTCGCTCACAACCTTGGCCACACGGATCGCTCGCCCAGCCGGCGGCTTGAGCAGTTCATGCGCGCTTACTATCTCCACGCGCGCAACATTGACCTGATCACGCGCACCGTCGAGCGCCGCCTCGCGCTGCTGCCCAAGCCCGACCGGATGCCTTTTCTAAAGAAGTTTCTACCCCGCCGCCGTAAGCAGACCGATCCCGAGGTGGACGGCTTTCGCGTCGTCGAGGGCGAACTGCTGCATCTCTCGCCGCGCGTCTTTCGCGAAGATCCGCGCCGGCTCATGCGGGTGTTTCTCTACGCCCAACAGCGCGGGGCGAAGCTGCATCCCGACACCGCGCAATTGCTCCGCCGCGAATTGCGGCTAGTGGATTCCGACTTTCTCCGTAACGAGCACGTGCACGAGAGCTTCCGCGAAATTCTCGGCCAGCGCGGAAACGTCGCCCCGGCCTTGCGCGCCATGCACGAGGCGGATTTCCTCGGTAAGTATCTCCCTGAGTTCGGCAAACTGACCTGCTTGGTCCAGCATGAGTTTTTTCACATTTACACGGCTGATGAGCACACGCTCATGTGCCTCCAAAAGCTCGATGACATTTGGGCGGGCCGCGTGCCCAATCCCGCGCCGTATCAGGAGCTGTTTCAGAAAGTCGAACGGCCTTTCGTGCTTTACCTCGCGCTGCTGATGCATGACACCGGCAAAGCTGCGCAGGGCAGGCACCATGAGCACGATAGCGCCCAGCTCGCCGAGCGCGTCGCGCACCGGCTTCAACTCGATGGCGCGACCACTCACTCGCTGCGGCTATTGGTCGAAAACCATTTAACCATGATCCAGATATCGCAGCGCCGTGACCTCGACGATCCGGCGGTGGTGCGACACTTCGCCGCGTTGGTGCAGACACCAGAGCATCTCCTCCAGCTCACACTTCACACACTTGCCGATTCGCTTGGTACCAGCGACAAGTTGTGGAACAGCTTCAAGGACATGCTGCTCTGGACGATGCATCGCAAGACCCTTGCGGAGCTTACCGGTGCGACGGTTTTCCTCCGGGCCGAGGAGAAGCAGCGCGAGCTGCTGTTCGACGAGGTCGTGCGCCGACTGCCGCGTGAGGTTCAGCTTGGCGAGGTGCAGGCGCACTTTGGCACGCTACCACCGCGCTACTTCCTCATCCACACCGCTCCAGAAATTGTTATCGACCTCGCACTGACAAATCGGTTCATGCAATGCCTCCTAGGCGACGACCCAGAAGTATCGCTCGCGCCCGTCATCGAGTGGACCGACGAGCCGGACCGGGGGTGTTCGCGCGTGAGGGTATGCACCTGGGACCGCGCCGGCCTTTTCAGCAAGCTCGCCGGCTCGTTCACTGCTGCTGGGTTGAACATTCTCAGCGCACAAATCTTCACCCGCACCGACCGTGTGGTGCTCGATGCCTTCGATGTGACCAGCGCACATACCGGCCTACTCGCGGCGAAGGCGGAGCAGGAAAAGTTCGGCCAATTGCTGAGCAAAGCGCTTGTTGATCACGTGGACTTTGATCCGCTTATCGCCAAGCAGAAGGTAGCCAATCCGCTTTACCAATCGCTTGAAGGCGAGCGCATCGCGACGGAAATTGCTTTCGACAACCAAATCTCAGAGCGCTGCACTGTGATTGACGTGGAGACCGAGGACCGCGTGGGCCTGCTTTACACGCTCTCACAGACCATGAGCGAACTCGGCTTGGATATCTCCATTGCCAAAATCAGCACCGAGAAGGGCGCGGCCATGGACAGCTTCTATGTCAGTGAGCTAACCGGCGAAAAAATTCTCACCCCGCATCGCCAGCATACCATTGAGGCTCGGCTTCGCACCGCGCTGCTTAACTTTGATCAGCGGGCCCTGTGAGGCCACCCAACCGTGGCTTTTAGGTCGATGCAATTCTCCGGGAATTCATCTTCTTGTACCAAAGTGTTTTAACCCCCTCAATGCGAACGCTGCGTTTGAGGCTCAGTTAGCACGCCGCCACAACTACTACCCGCGCCCGCCGTGCAGGCCAGGCAATGATCCCCCGTTTGAATTTTTCCTCCGGCCAAGTCTGCGGGTGTCACATCCCATAAGTGCAGCGGTCGAGTGGTAGCTTGCTGATCCCGTATCCCGCATTCGCCGTTCCGCATTCGTATCGCAAGCATTTGGTTGAAGTCACAGTCGTAAAGCTCGCCGCGCCAGCCGACGCTCAGCGTGCTGCGGCACATGAGGCCGTTCACCGTTGTCGAGTTGAAGGCGTTGGCAAGCAATTCGAGGTATTCCTTCGCCTTACCTTGTGCTCGCAGGTCCTCCGCAAAGCGCGCAATGGGCTGGTTTGTGATGGTGAAAAGGCGCGTGAACTCAATGCCGTAACGAGCACGAAGCTCGGCCTTATAGTCAGCCTCCAGCTCAGCCTGCGGCGGCGGGAGCGATGGGCCGATCGGATTGTAGACTAAGTTTAACGGCAGCCGCTTGCCGTAGCCGACCGCGTTGAGTCTCCGCAGCGCGCTAATGCTTTTTCCAAATACTCCGTCGCCGCGCTGAGCGTTCACGTTTTCCTCGAGGTAGCATGGCAGCGAGGCGATGATCTCCACTGCGTTTGCCGCGAGAAACGCCGGCAGCCAGCTGAATGCGTCTGTCTCGATGATGGTGAGGTTGTTACGGTCAATCACGTGACAGCCAGAGGTGCGCGCGGTCTCGACGAGAAAGCAAAAGTGTTCACTTAACTCTGGGGCTCCGCCCGTGATGTCCACAACCGCGGGCCGATGAGCTTTAATCCAGTCGGCCACCCGCCGCGCGGTCTCGGCGTTCATCATCTCCGTGCGCCACGGAGCGGCGTCCACGTGGCAGTGACGGCAAGTCTGGTTACACTTGCGTCCGACGTTTACTTGGAGAGTGTGCAGCGCGGCGCGGCGGAGCGTGAGGCCGTGACGGAAGAGGGCTTGTTGGAATCGATTCAAACTCGTAGCGCGTGGCGCGTGAAAAGTCAGAGCCGTGTCCGGCGGGGATTTTTGTTCAACGACTTTAACAAGCTCTCCTGATGCTGAGGCACTCGTGGCAAGATATCCTCCGCTGCCGTTCACAGCACCTTGACCACGATGCACGTCACGTCGTCCTGCTGCTCGGTGCCCTTGCAGAACTCGCGCACGGCAAGGTAGAGCGCATCCACGATTTGCGCGGCGGAATGGTCGCGATTTGCGCGCAGCACGGCCAGCATCCGATCGGTGCCAAACATTTCATCGCCTGGCCCCATCGCCTCCTCGAGGCCGTCAGTGAGCAAAAGGGCGATTTCACCTGGTTTTAATTTTATAGTGGGCGCATTACGGTACTCGGTGTTAGGCCGCATGCCGAGCGGGACCCCGGTGCGGCGCAACTCCATTCGCACGCTGCCATCTGGCGCGAGCAGATAACCGGGTGGATGACCGGCGCTGACGAACTTAAGTCGGCGCTCTGCCGCGTCCAGCCGACCAAGGAAGAGCGTCACGAAGCGCTCTGCGCCGATGTCCTCCGCCAGCGCGATGTTGGTGCGCGTAAGCACTTGGCCGGGGTCGGTGCGGTTTAAGCTGGCGATGCGCACATACGCGCGCGTTTCAGCCATCAGCAGCGCGGGGCCGATGCCGTGCCCCGTCACATCACCCACCACGAGCCCAACTCCATCGTCAGCCATGGGAACAAAGTCGAAGTAATCCCCGCCCGCCGCCGCCGCCGGGAAGCTGGCACCCGCGATGTCAAAGCCGGGCAACTGCGGCGCCGCCTTTGGGAAAAGGTGCGACTGAATCTCGCGCGCGACACGAAACTGCTCAGCGTGCTCCAGCAGTTCGCGGCGGTTTCGTTCGCGTTCGGTGATATCGCGGATGAAGGCGACAATCAGCCGTTGACCACCAAGCTCCATGTCGTTGAAGGCCAGCTCCAGCAAGACTTCGGAGCCGGTTTTTTTCAGGCCGGCGGTTTCGAGCGTACGCGCCTGCGCGGCGGTGACAGATTTGCCCGGCTTTTGAAACGCGGTGTCTGACTCAGCGCGGAGCTTTTCGGGTAGCAGCATCGCGAAGTTTTTCCCAACCAGTTCTGCCGGCTCGTAGCTGAAGATGCCCTGCACCGCTGGATTCGCGAACAAGATGTTGCTCCTGGTGTCCATCAGCAGAATAGCGTCGGTGGCGGTCTCCCACAGCAGCCGGTAACGTTGCTCGCTATTCCGCAGCTCGGACTCCGCGCGGCGGCGGGCTTTGCGGACGGCGGCGTCGCGCAACTCGCGTTCCACGGCGGGCACAAGGCGCGCCAGGTTGCCTTTCATCAGGTAATCGCTCGCACCGGACTTCATCGCCGCCACCGCAATGTCCTCACCAATGCCGCCGGAGACGATGATGAAGGGGATGTCGAGCTGGGTGGCTTGAAGGAGTTGCAGCGCGAGCGTGGCGTTGAAGCCCGGGAGGTTGTAATCGGACAGAACGATATCCCACTCCTTTTCCGAGAGCGCGCGCGTCATGTCAGCAGCAGTCTGCACGCGTTCGGAGGTGGTCGCGTAACCGCCGCGATCCAGCAGGCGTACCAGCATCTTGGCGTCGAACTCGGAGTCTTCGACCACGAGGACGCGCAAAGGCTGTTTCATGGTGGTAACTTAGTAAAAACTCAGCCGCCTAACAACTCCCGTGCTTTTGCGGCGAGGTCAGCCTCGCGCATGAGCGACTCGCCGACGAGGATGGCGCGGGCCCCAGTCTGCTTGAGGCGCAGCACGTCCGCCCGCGTGTGAATGCCGCTTTCCGCCACGAGTAGCGCGGCATCGTTCGTGCCGGAGCCGGAGAATAGTTTTGTGGCAATGCGCTCAGTGGTGGCCATGTCCACAGTGAAAGTCTTTAGGTCACGGTTGTTCACCCCGATGAGCGTCGCGCCGGCTTCGAGCGCGCGTTCGAGTTCGCGCTCATTGTGGACTTCCACGAGTGCGGCCAACCCGGCTTCGGTCGCAAGCTGGTGGAACTTCCGGAGCTGGTGGTCATCCAGTATCGCCACAATGAGCAGGATGGCATCGGCGCCCCACTGCACTGATTCGCGGATTTGGCGGTCATCAATGATGAAGTCTTTTCGCAGCAGCGGCAAATCCACTGCTGCTCGGATGGCGGCGAGGTAGTCGAGCGAGCCTTGGAAGAACTTCTCGTCCGTCAACACGGACAGGCAGCTCGCGCCAACGGCCTGATACTCCAAGGCGATCTTCACTGGATCGAAGTCCGCGCGGATTACGCCCTTGGATGGCGATGCCTTCTTCACCTCGGCGATGAGCGCAACATCACCGCACCTCGGTTGACGCAGCGCCCCGAAGAAGTCGCGCCGTCCGCGCTGCTGAAGGGCCGTGCGCAGCTCAGCGGCGGTCACGGGCTCATTTGGTAGCTGGGCGACTTCGAGCCGTTTCTGGGCCACGATGGTGTCGAGGATGTTCAAGGGAAGAACTAATCAGTGCCTAGTGATTTGTAGCCTTGGGCAAGTGTGGACGCGAGTGCGTACTTAGCACTAATGACTTATCACTCATCATCATCCTGCACGCCTTGCATGCGCTTAGTCGGGCAGCCGGCGCGGAGCCAGCCGTTCACGTAATCGTCAAGCGCGCCGTCCATCACGGCCTGCACGTTACTGGTGGAAATGCCGGTGCGAAGGTCTTTCACCATGCGATAGGGCTGGAAAACGTAGCTGCGAATCTGCTGGCCGAAGCCAATGGTTCCTTTCTCACCGTAGAAGCGCTCCATCTCGGACTTCTGCTGGTCCTCGCGTAACGCGTAAAGCCGGGACATGAGCATCTTCATGCACGTGGCGCGGTTTTGGTGTTGCGAACGCTGGTTTTGCGAGGCAACCACCACGCCCGTCGGCAGGTGTGTGATGCGGACGGCGGTCTCGACCTTGTTGACATTTTGTCCGCCTTTACCGCCCGAGCGGAAAGTGTCCACCTGCAATTCACCGGGCGGGATAACGATTTCGCCGGCCTCCTCAATCTCCGCGATCACGTCCACGCTGGCGAAGCTTGTGTGACGGCGCTGATTCGAGTCGAAGGGAGAAATGCGCACGAGTCGGTGGACGCCGCGCTCGGCCTTGGCGAAGCCGTATGCGTTATCACCCTCGATGGTCATGGTGGCGCTCTTGATGCCAGCTACTTCTCCTGGGAGAATATCGGAGACTTCGGCCTTCCAATTGCGCACTTCGGCCCAGCGTTGATACATGCGAAGGAGCATATTGGCCCAGTCCTGGGCTTCGGTGCCACCAGCGCCGGCGTTGATGCTAAGGATGCAGCCGTTCTTATCGTGCGGGCCCTTGAGAAGGAAGCGCAGTTCGAGTGCGTCGAGTTCACTCAGAAACTTATCTAGGTCGCGCGTGACCTCGGTGAGGATGGGGGGCTGGGCGGCCTCGGGCTCTGCTTCCCCCAACTCGATCATCACGCGGAAGTCATCGAGCTGTTTCTCAGCAGCAAGCAGGGGCTCCGCCTTTTTGCGGAGCGTGTTGGCTTCGTCAATGGCTTTCTGGGCGGTCTCGCGATTGTTCCAGAAATCATCTTGCGCCATCACGGAATCCAGCTCCGCGAGTCGCTTTAGCGCACCGGGCAAGTCAAAGAAACCTCCGCAACTGGGCGAGCTTGTCGGCTGTAGCAGTGAGTTGGGCTTTAGTTGCGTCGAACATTCGGCTGCGAATTTAAGGGTAAACTAATACTTGCCCAGCAGAAAGTCTGCGTAGGGCTGCTCTCAAACTAATCACCGCAGCGGACGTCCTGATTGGGACTGGTCGAAAGGGAAACTCAATTCGTCAGGTAGTCGCGGGGATCGGTCACCCGGCCGGTGATGGCGCTGGCGGCGACGGTGGCGGGGCTGGCGAGATAGACTTCGCTCTCTTTGCTGCCCATGCGCCCGGGAAAATTACGGTTCGTCGCGCTGATGCACTTGAGGCCGCTCTGGTTCATGCGGCCAAACGTGTCCACCGGACCACCGAGGCAAGCCGAGCACCCGGCGTTTTCCGTCATGCGCACGCCGGCATTTTCCAAAATCTGCCAGATGGTCTCATTGCCCCAGCGCGTGGTCTGAAGGTCGTGGACGATCTCCGGCGTCGCGGGCACGCCAAAGGTATCAATGCTTACCTTGCGCCCACGCAGCACGCGCGCGAACTCGACGAAGTCACTGGTCTTGCCGCCAGTGCAGGAGCCGACGTAGGCGCGATCGAGCTTCATGCCGTTCATCTGCTTGGCTGTCTTACGCTGGCCAGGGTCGGGATGGCACGCGACCGTCGGCTCCAGCTTGCAGAGGTCAACGACGGTCTCGTAGACGAATTTCTGGTCGCGGTCCACTTCGACGGGTTCGTAGCTGGACTTGGTGCCGTTGAGGCGAGTGCGGGCATCCACGTATTCGGCGGTGCGGGCGTCGAACTCAAAGATGGCGTTCTTGCCGCCGGCTTCGATGGCCATGTTCGCAATGGTCATGCGATCGTCCATGGAGAGGCCGGCGATGCCGGGCCCGTCGAACTGCATCGCGCGATAGGTTGCGCCGTCGAAGCCAATCTCACCGATGACATGTAGGATGATATCCTTGGCCATCACCCCGGATTGCAGCTTGCCTTCTAGGCGAAAACGCATTGTCTCGGGCACTTTGATGAGCAGCTTACCGGTTCCCAAGACGAAGCCCGCATCGGTATTCCCAATGCCGGTGGCGAATTCGTTGAACGCGCCGGCCATGCAAGTATGTGAGTCGGTGCCGAAGAGCACTTCGCCGGGGCGCGTGTGGCCTTTGGCAGGAAGCGCGGCGTGGCAGACACCGGCGTATTGCGAGCCGTATTGGCGCTTGGTGTTGCCCTTCGAGGCATCGAACTTCCAGTGGCCGTTCGGGTCATCAATCACGTCGTAGAAGTAGGGCAACCCCTGCTCGCGCACAAAGTCGCGGAGGATGTCTACGTTGCGATTGGACATCGAGTCGGCAGTGAAAATGTAGTGGTCGGGGATGATGACCACGCGCTGCTTATCCCAGACCTTGGCGGTCTTGCCGAACTCGCGCTTGAAAACGCCAATCGTTCCTGGGCCGCATACGTCGTGCGTCATCAGGACATCAGCCTTCACCCAGATATTGTCGCCGGCCTGCACGGAGGCTTTTCCCGCGGCGCGGGCAAGAAGTTTCTCAGTCAGCGTCATAACAGAAATCCCAAAATAACGATGGAAACAGGCTGGTGCAACACGAGAAACCACCGCGTCAATCGGGTCGCGGGCGGACAGCTCAAATCTTATCGAGTACCGCGTTGGTTCCCTCTGGCGGAGTGTTCGTGAGGGCGGAACCGGAAGGGGACTTCAGCTTGGGCTTCACCGGCGGCGCGTTGGTGGTGCCCGGTTTCTTATCCTTGCGCTCGGTGTCCATTTTTTTGGGGGCGCGGGAGGATTTGATGTCCGCGTCGAACTTAACGACTTGGTCCGGAGTCAGCTCGGTGCGGATTTTATCGGTCACCACCCGGATTTCATCCTTCATCTTGGCGGCGACGGGATCCCAGTAGGGCTTCGTACGCTGATTGCTCTCACGGATAATGTGGCCAATGCGGTCGTGCTGCTCGGGCGTCAATTCGAGCTGCTTGTGCAGGCGACCAAGGAACTCGGCGCGCTGGATTTGGTTGTAGGTAAGCTGCTGGTGTGGCCTAACTGACTTGTGCGGCCGCTCAATGAGGGTGGTCATCAACGCCCCGGTCACTACGCCCGTGCCGTAGATCAAGACCGTGGCCAGGATGAATTTCCACGGGTTCACCAGCTATTCGCCCGCGACGTCGTCGCTAGACAGAAGAGTGCTCTCGATGGCCTGCTCGAGGTTCTGGCTCTCCGAGTCGGCGGGCGGCATCGTGGCCAGCACCCACACGCCGAGCGCGGCCATTACCGACATGCAAGGCGCGACCGCGCGCCACAGCCAGCGGCCCCACACGGCCCAAACGTCCATGGTGAGCGGCGCAGCCAAGCGCGCCATGATGCGCTTCTCGAATGCATACGGCACATGGTCGCTGGGCGGCGTCGCTTTGGCGGCAGCTATCAATTTCTGTCGGAGCTTTTCCAAGTCCATAACAGGGAAAACAGACGGAGCCGTCTGCCGAGCGGTTACAAATACTTCTCCTGCGTCAGCGTCTCCAGAATCTTCTTCATCTGGGCGCGGGCGCGGAAGGCACGGACCTTCACCAGCGGGACCGACCAGCCGGTGAGCCGGGCAATCTCTTTTACCGAGCGGTCCTCGATTTCCAGCAGCGTGATGACCAGCCGCGCCTCTGGTGAAAGCTGCGCCATGACGCGTTCGACCAGTGTGCGCGCAGCGTCGGTGTTCTTCGAGTTGTCCTCCGGCCCGGCGGCGAACCGCTCCAGCCAGTCCACCTCAAGATCGGACAGGTCAGTGAGGGTCGTCTCGCGGTTGCGCTGATGCGAGCGCAGGAAATCGTAGCACGTCCGCACCGCCATGCGCATGAGCCAGTGCTCAAAGGGGGCCTCCGCCCGAAAGCTGTCGAGCTTCTGGAACGCTTTGATGAAGACCTCCTGCACGATGTCCTGCACTTCGTCCTCGCGGCGCGCGTAGCGCCGCGCGGTGGCGAAGACGCGCGGCTGGTAACGGGTGATGAGCGTTTCGAACTTTTCCACCTCGCCCTTGCGCACGGCGGCGATCAGCTCGGTGTCGCTGGGTTCCATCGGGGCGGACTATGCAAAATCAGGCGGCCAAAAGCAAAAGCGCAAAGCCACCGCGACGAGCGGTGGCTTTGGCAAGAGACGGATAATGAGCGGATCGGTTACTGATTCGTTGGCGGGCGACGGGGCGATTCAGGCTTACGGTCGCCGCCTTCTGGATTGCGGCCTCGGTCGCCCTCCGGCCGGGAATTACGCTCGCCGTCGGGGCGCGGGCCGCGGTCTCCATCCGGCCGGGGACCACGGTCGCCCTCGCCGGGCCTGCGAATCTGGTCACCGTCACGCGGACTGGCCGGTCGGCGAAACTCGCCTTCGGCTGGGCGTCGGAATTCTCCCTCGCGCCGGACATCGCCTTCGCGCTGGCCGCCCTGCATTGGTGGCTGAAAGCCGGGGCGCGGTCCCGAGTTGGCGATCATGTTGCGCAGCCGTTCGACCGTCTCCTTGGGCAGCCGGTCGCGCACCTGTGCGAATGCGCGGGCGCGGGCGATGGTGGTCTCGGCTTCGAGCTGCGCAGCCTGCATGATTTTCTCGCGGATGGTTTGCTCGTTGGGCTTATCGGCCAACGTGGCCTCGGCAATTTCGCGACGCAGGCGCATGGAGCGCTCGCCGGTTTCGCGCATGACGTTTTGCTGCGCCTCGAAGAAGCTGCGTAGCGCGTTGCGCTGCTCATCGTTCAGGTCGCGGAATAGTTCCTGCGGGTTGAACTGTTGGCCGGCAAACGGTGCATTGCCGGGGCCGCGCTGGCCTTCGCCGGGTCGGAAGTCTCCGCGTCCGCCCTCAGCCGGGCGGCCCTCCCCGCGGGGTGGGGCATCGCGGCGGGCATCATTGCCCTCGCGCCGTACCTCGCCCTCGCGCCGGGCACCGTCGCTGGGCCGCACCTCCTCGCGTCGGCGTTCATCCGGGCGAAAGTCGCCGCGGGGCGGGCGCTGGCCCTCGGTGGGGCGCTCTTCACCGGGGCGGTTGTCCCGCGGACGTTCTTGGGCGGCGGCGATGCCGGCGAGGGACAAACCGCACAGTGCGGTCAAGAACGAGCGGGCGAGATGCGGCAGTTTCATAAGTGTTATTTTGGTGTGCCCGGCGTGGTTGTGAACGCCCGGCTATTTCGGTTTAACGCGCCAGCCCGCAAAAAGTTCGCAGGCAGTATTTCAACAGACGCCGCAGCCTGCTGAGTGTTACAAGAAAAAATACGCTAGGGTCGCAATGGCGTGGTGGGGTGACGGAGAACTGGAGTGATGGTCGGCGTCACGTGGCCATGAACCATCATGCCCATTGGGATGACCGCCTGGATGTCCTCGACACGCAGCGGAAACGTCCTCAACCGCATTGGCCCGCTGCCGCTTGCTTTGCCGCGGCTCCAGAGTTGGTTCAGTGAAGCAGCGGCACCGCGCCCGGACGAAGCAGAGTCTTGCGCAGAAGTGGAAGCAACGCATGAAAGAGCAAGCAGAACCAAGAAGGGTTTAGCGTTCATAAACTTCTGCCGCACTGCTGAAGCCTTT
>Ga0194132_10000715_pt1 | contig 67444 bp, 64 predicted proteins | sample TA2KigOf80mmetaG_FD_148612 | JGI IMG/M metagenome (GOLD analysis project Ga0194132, IMG submission 148612) | Freshwater microbial communities from Lake Tanganyika, Tanzania - TA2015054 Kigoma Offshore 80m | ecosystem: Environmental > Aquatic > Freshwater > Lake | place: Tanzania: Lake...
AGGCCGAAGCCGTGAGCCACGCCCAGGGCGCCACCCGCCGTACCGACGGTCCGTCCAGATTCCCGCGGTCTTACATGAGCGGCGACATCCCATCGGCCGGATGCAGGGAGACTTCCGATTCTCCTTCATCCTCCCGCTTCGCGCCGAGATGTTCCGTCGAGTCCCAACGTTTGCCGCGCGTCGCGACAGCGTGACTGTTGTCGCGGCGAGGTAAGAGCCCGTTTCGGAGCGACCTCGTTCGATGTGTCAGCGCTGCGGCTCGGTGCTCCGGCGTCTGAGCTCCTGCCACTGAAGAAGCCGTTGCCTGACCTCCTGTTCGTATCCGCGAGCAGTCGGTCGATAGTACTGACGATCCGCCAAAGAAGGCGGTAGGCAGCGCATCGCCGCGACACCCCCTGGCACGTCATGGGCGTACTCGTAACCCGTGCCGTAGTCGAGCGAGCGCATGAGCGCCGTTGGGGCGTTCCTGAGGTGCAGCGGAACCGGATCGGCGACCTGGTGCTGCGCATCGCCCGCAGCCTGGCTGTAGGCCGTGTACACGGCGTTGCTCTTGGGGGCGGTGGCCAGGTAAATCGCCGACTGCGCCAGCGCCGTAGTGCCTTCCGGCAGGCCGAGGAAGTGCACCGCGTCTCTGGCGGCGATCGCGACGACCAGCGCCTGGGGATCGGCGAGCCCCACATCTTCGGAGGCGAACCGGACCAATCGGCGCGCGATGTACAGCGGGTCTTCGCCGGCCTCCACCATGCGCGCCAGCCAGTAGACGGCGGCGTCCGGATCGCTGTTCCGCATCGACTTGTGGAGTGCGGAGATGAGGTTGTAGTGCTCCTCGCCGGACTTGTCGTATCGGAGCGCGCGGCGCTGCAGCGCCTCGCGGACCAGTGCTGAGTCGATTCGGCGTACGCCCTCGGTCTCGGGGGCGGCATCGACGGCGAGCTCGAGGAGATTCAGCCCTGCGCGCGCGTCGCCATTGACTGCGACCGCCACCGCCTGGAGCACGCCCTCCTCGACCTCGATCGACAGCGCGCCCAATCCACGCGTGGCATCTCGCAGCGCTCGTTCGAGGAGGGTCTCGATGGCGTCGACGGACAGGCCCTGCAGGACGAACACTTTCGACCGCGACAGGAGCGCCGCATTCACCTCGAACGACGGGTTCTCGGTCGTCGCGCCGATGAGGATGATGTCGCCGGCCTCGACGCGCGGCAAGAAGGCGTCCTGCTGTGCTTTGTTGAACCGATGGATCTCGTCGATGAAGACGATCGTCCGGCGGCCGGCCGCGCGCCGAAGCCGCTCGGCGTCGGCCATGACATCGCGGATGTCCTTGATGCTCGACAGCGCCGCGCTGAACGACACGAAACGAGCTTTGGTCGTTTCCGCAATGAGGCGTGCGAGGGTCGTCTTCCCGCTCCCGGGCGGACCCCATAGGATGATCGACTGGAGGCGATCGCGCTCAATCGCTTCACGAAGCGGTTTGCCGCGCGCCAGCAGCGCGTCTTGCCCGACGAGCTCGTCAAAGCTCCGCGGTCGCATGCGCTCGGCGAGCGGCGTGTGCAGTGGTGTGGGGTCAGGCGTGGGCGGAAAGAGGGAATCCATGAGCAGAGTGTGGAGCCGCGGCCTGGGCCTGTCGCTGCCGTCGCGCTTCGTACACGAGGAGCGCCGCACACGTCGCGGCGTTCAACGATTCCACGGCTGGCGTCATCGGAATGGAGACCAGGCCTTCAGCCGCATCGATGGCCTCGCGTGGCAGCCCAGGCCCCTCTGCACCGATGAAGAGCGCGCACGAGTCGGTCAGGGTGGTTGCGTAGAGATCCGTACCGCCCCGAGGCACGGTCGCGAGAATCCGGCTGCCGTGCGCCCGGCACTGCGCGACGAGTGAGGCGACGGTCGCTTCTCGGGCCACAGGACAGCGAAACGCGCTGCCCATCGATCCGCGCAGGGCCTTCCAGCCGAATGGGTCGGCTGACGCGCCGGTGACGATCACGCCGCTCGCGCCTCCGGCTTCGGCGGCCCGAACGATTGCGCCGAGGTTCCCGGGATCCTGGACGCCGATGGCCGCGACGACGAGTGGAGGGGAGGCGTGGAAGAGCGCCTCGCTCGGCGTATTCGGTCGCTCGGCCAGCGCGACGACCGCGCCAGTCGAGCGGACGGGACTGAGCGCCGCCATCACGGCGCCCGTGACCTCGACCACATCGGCACCGGCGTGAGCCGCCTGGGCAGCAATCGACGCGATGTCCGGGTTGGAGGCCGAGGAGGCATCGATCGCGAGGTGGTGGAGTCGAACGCCGGCGAACACGGCGTCCTGGACGAGATGAACCCCGTCGAGCAGCATCAGCGAGGGTGTCTGTCCCCCCGCGACGGCCCGATACTGAGCGACCAGCGGATTACGACGACTCGTGATACGCCTCATGGTGGCGGCGCCGTCACGGCGGCGCATCGCCTCAGGCAGGGCTCTCGAGGCGGCCGGCGCGACGGTCAAAGACGAGCATAGCACTGTGGTACCATGGGCTCCGCGAGACGTCCGCGTACACAACGGACCATGGCCGGAACGATGAAAGATCGGTTGATCAAGAAGTTCGAAGACGAGATCCAGGTGTTGGATCGAGAGCTCAAGCTCGAGCTGCCGAAAGAGATCAAACGGGCTCGTGAGATGGGCGACCTCAGAGAAAACGCCGAGTACGCGGCCGCCAAGGAGCGGCAGCGCTTGGTCGAGGCCCGGATCAGCCTGCTCATGAAGCGAGTCTCGGAGATTGCCTTGATCAACGTCGATCGCATTCCCACCGACCGTGCCGCCTTCGGCTCGACCTTGCACGTCGTCGAGAGCACGGGCGAGCGCCTGGTGTTCCAGCTGGTGATGCCGGAGGACGCCGATGCGGCCAAGGGCCTCATCTCGACCACCTCGCCGATTGGGCGGGCGTTTCTGAACAAGGAGCCTGGCGATACGGTGAAGGTGGTCACGCCCGGCGGGACTCGATCCTTCGCGATCGAGAAGCTGGCGACCATCCACGACGCCGCGACCGAATGACCAGTGGCGGCAAGCGGTCGGGCCTCTCTCCCGCTGAGCCGTATACCCCGCGCCGCCGAACAGCGTTGATCTTCCTGGGGACCGGCACGGCTGGCGCGTACCATGCCGGCGTCTGGCGCGCGCTGCACGAAGCAGGCCTGAAAGTCGACATCGTCGCCGGTCAGGGCATGGGGGCCGTGTCGGCCCTGTTCACCGCCTTGGACGCCGGGGAGTCGTTGTGGAGCGAGCGCGGGCTCTGGAATCCTTCAGAGGCCGCTCGGCTTTACCCCTGGCATCCACTTGTGCGGCTCGCCGTGCTCGGGCTCGCCGTGGCAGCGGTGCTCCTGCTCGCACCGGTGGTCCTGATCGGCGTGGGCCTGGTCGTTGTAGCGGCTGACTTCGCGGGTCAGATTGTTGGACTGTCAGGAGGCGGCCCGACCTCGGCGTACATCACCTTGCTGAGGGCCGGGCTTGCTCCCACGGCACTCCCAACCTGGGTGCCGCGTTTCATTGTGGCTGTGCTCGGAACGGTGGGCGCGGCCGTGATCGCCGCGGCCGTGCTCCGCGCTCGCGATCGTGTGCAGCGGCAGCCACTCTGGCGCCGCCTGTTCCCGCTGCCGCTGTCGGCCTCGGTGACCGCCGCGCGATGCTGGGCTGTGTTGTGGAACTTCTTGCGCGGGGCGAGCGATGTGCGACAGCCAGAGCCGCGGGAGCTGGCCCGTCGGTGCACCGAGCTGCTCATCGAGAACATGGGTCAGCCCGGGTGTCGCGAATTGCTCGTGGCAGCCCACGATCTGGACTCGCATCGTGACATCGTGTTCACGCTCATGGCCGAGAACCGACGGCCGGAGTTGACGCGGCGCGACACGCTAGCTGACACGGAACAGCGCCGCGCCGAGGTCGTCGACCTCGCCAGCGTTTCGGGAAGCCATCTCGCGGACGCCATCGCCGCAGCACTGGCTGTGCCGATGGTCACCGAACCGCACCCGACGCCGTTTGCGACCGACAGCTTCTGGCGAGGAGAGACCCACCGTCTGTGCGATCGTCCGGCCCTCGTGCACCGTCTAGTGGACGAGCTGTGGCTTCTCGGGGTGGAGCAGGCCGTGCTCGTTTCGGCCTCGCCAGAAATCACCGCGCCTCATGCGCTGGTGGCTCCCCGCCTCGACGGCCGCGGTCGGCTCGGGGAGTACCTCCAGGCGGCCGAGGCGGCCTGCGTGCGTGATGTCGTGCGCGCATCGGCGCGCGCCAAGCGCATCGTGCATGTCGTCCGGCCGGCGCACAACGCGATTGGGCCGTTCGACGTGCGCGGGGGCTACGACGATCGGTCGCACCGGCAGCAATCGATTGCCGAGTTGATGGCTCGAGGATACGAGGACGGCCACCGCCAGTTCGTCGAGCCCATCATGGGACCGAGTGAGGAGCCGTCCGCTGATGGACGTCTGTGACGTCGCCGCGACGCGGTCGCGTTGGGCGAGACCCTGCGCGGCGCGTCGGGGGGCAGAGGAGCGCAAGCCATGTCTGGTCCGTCGACGAAGCTCATCCATGGTGCCGGCCGTGACGATGGCGACGCGCGTCCACTCGTCACGCCGATCTACGAAACGACGACGTTCGTATTCGACCGGGCTGACGAGGTCGTCGACTTCAATGCCGGTCGCTCGAAGCACTACCTCTACTCCCGCTACGAGAACCCGACGGTGGAAGCCGTGGAGTCGACCCTGGCCCTGCTCGATGACGCCGAGGCTGCCGTGCTCTTCTCGTCGGGCATGTCGGCCACGTTGTCGTGTCTTATGGCGCTCACGCGCGCGGGTGACGAGGTCGTGTGCGGGTCGGCGGTTTACGGCGGCACCTTTCATCTGCTCCACGATGTGCTCGAGCGCTTCGGCGTCACGTCCCGTTTCGTGCCCGTGGAGCAGCTCGAGGCACTCGATTCGGTCATCAGCGCCCGCACGCGGATTGTCTGGTTCGAGTCGCCCGTGAACCCGACACTGCGCTGCGTCGACATCCGGAAAGTGGCGTCCGTCTGCCGGGCCCGCGGAGTCGTGTCGGTCATCGACAATACCTTCGCGAGCCCCATCAATCAGCAGCCATTCGCATTCGGGGTCGATCTCGTCATGCAGAGCGCGACGAAGTACCTGAACGGCCATAACGATGTCACTGCGGGCGTGGTCACCGGCCCGCGAGCCCTCACGGATGGACTGCGCTCGTGCCGACGGGTGCTCGGAACCACGTTGGATCCGACCGGCGCCGCGCGGCTCGCACGCGGGCTCAGGACGCTGGGCGTCCGCGTGGCACGGCAGAACGCGACCGGCCTCGCCCTGGCGACATTCCTCGCCGGGGACCCTCGGGTGCGGCAGGTCTGGTATCCGGGGTTGCCGTCCAGTCCCGATCACCCGACCGCGACCCGACAGATGCGCGGCTTCGGGGGCATGGTGGCCTTCGACGTGGGGCGTTACGAGGACGCGGCGCGGGTGTTCGATCGGCTCGAATTGGTCACGCGCGCGGCGAGTCTCGGAGGGGTCGAAAGCCTGGTGAGCCTCCCGGTGCTGACGTCGCATCTCGGTCTGACCGACGAGCAGTTGCGCCAGGCCGGCGTCTCGCGCGGCATGCTGCGCGTCTCGGTCGGGCTGGAAGACGCCGAGGATCTGATCGCGGATCTCGACCACGCGCTCGCGCGGTAGTGGAGCCTTCGTCGCATCGATGTCGTGCGCGTCCTGAGGGACGGAGCAAGACCGAGGGCCATCGCCCCAGCGCGTCAACTCGGAATCGAGCCGGGGTTTCGGCGGGAACCCCCGACTAGTGCGCCTTGAGTTCCTCGCGGGCGTCTTCCTTGGCCCGCGCGTCGCGCGGCGTTTCGTGGAGGAACTGCCCGACCAGGTCGTGCAGGCGTGGTCCGATCCCACTCGCCTGGGTCGTGTCGAACTTCTGGCGGAAGGCCTGAATCGGAACGACCGCCTTGGCCATGGCGCGGTGACCGCCCGCGCTTCCGATGTCGGCGAAGAAGCGCCGGGCGAACTCGCCGGCGTTCTTCGTGTAGCCGAGGTTGCGGATCGAAATCACGAGCGCATCGCCGACGAGCGCCGCGACGACCGTCCACTTCACACCCTCGAGCTGCAGGAAGAAGTCAGCGACGTAGGGTACGAAGTCTTCTCGCGGCGCCATGCCGAGAAACGCGCAGAAGACCTGGTCGATGAGGCGGCCCGACTGATGCGCGCGCAGGACGTAATCGAGTCGCTCGTTCGTGATTTCGGCGCCCTCCATTTTGCGGATGAGGGTCGCATCGGCCAGCGGATAGAGGAACGAGAACGCCTCGAGATCGACCCGGTTGGCTTGTCGATTGAAAAAAAGCGTGTCCGACTTGATGGCGTAGAGCATCGCCGTGGCGGTTCGCTCCGAGATGTTCACGTCCACCGAGCGGAGATGCTCGGTGAGGATCGTCGAAGTGGAGCCGTAGTCGGAGCGGATATCCTTGAAGACCGAGGTGTACCCCGGTTGCTCGGGGTGGTGGTCGACGACGAGATCCACGCGCGCGAAGAGATCGCCGAAATAGTGCGGTTGCACGTCGACCATGACGACCCGGTCGTAATCGGCGATCGACGCCGGTGTCACGATCTCGACGTGGATGTCGAGGAGGTTGACCATCCGGAGGTTCTCTGGCCGGGAGACGCCCTGAAGCGCGCCGATGATGGCCGTGGCTTTCGTGCGGTGCAGGATGTTGCGCATCGCGAGCCCGCTCGCCATGGCGTCCGGGTCAGGGTCATTGTGGAGCATGATGAGGATGCGGTCGGCATCGGCCAGATACCGCTGGTATTGCTGGACGCGCGCCTTGGTCAGCGACCGCCCGAACTCGGTCAGAAGCGCCCCGCCGAAGAGCTCGGAGAGCGCCAGGTACGACACGTCTGGGAAATCGGCCCGCAGCTCGTCGGTCCGGCGCTCGGTGGCCGCGGTGCCGATCCCGAGGACGTAGAGGATCGTCCCCCCAGCCTCGGTGACCGCCTCGAGGATCTTCCGCGGGTTCCGCCGGCCGTTGTCCTCGACAATCACGCAGGTGCCGGGCCCGAGGTCGGCTTTGAGGAACGTGTCGGTGCGTCGCGGGTCCCCCGCGATGACCGGGACACCGGCGTCATGGAGCCGTCTGGCGAGAGGGCCCTTGTCGACGATGAACGCGATCTCGAACCCGGGCAGCAGGATCTTGTGGAGCATCCTGATGACCAGTTCGTCTTGGCAAACGGCAAGACACCGCATTGCGTGGCCAACCATCGATTATACACTCGAGTGATCGCCACCCAGCCAATGCCGCGGCGGGGCCGCGCCGGCGGGCGGCCCCCGCGCGGAGCACGGCCGGCCGGTCCCGATTCGCGTTGGTCGGGATCGCTTTGGTACGATGAAGAGTTGCCGATGGCCTCGATGAGCGACCGATTCGTGTTGGCGTCCGACTTCGCGCCGGCCGGTGACCAGGCCCGTGCGCTCGATGAGCTCACCGCCGGTCTCGGACGCGGCGACAAGGCGCAGGTACTCCTCGGCGTGACGGGATCGGGCAAGACCTTCACGATGGCCCAGACCATCGCCCGCGTGAACCGTCCTGCGCTGGTGATGGCGCACAACAAGACGCTCGCCGCGCAGCTGTACCAGGAGTTCCGCCGGTTCTTTCCCGAGAACGCCGTCGAGTACTTCGTCAGCTATTACGACTACTACCAGCCGGAGGCCTACGTCCCGGCCACCGACTCGTACATCGAGAAGGAAGCCACGATCAACGACGAGATCGATCGGATGCGACTCTCGGCCACGCGATCGCTCTTCGAGCGTCGAGACGTCATCATCGTGGCGAGTGTCTCCTGCATCTACGGGTTGGGCTCGCCCGAGGCGTACTACGGGATGCTGCTGCCGCTCGAGCGCGGACAGCGCATCCCGCGCGATCAGATCCTGCGGAAGCTCGTGGAGATGCAGTACGAGCGCAACGACCACGACTTCTCGCGCGGCACTTTTCGGGTCCGCGGCGATATCGTCGAGGTGTATCCGTCATACGAGGAGCAGGGGCTGCGGATCGAGCTCTTTGGCGACGAGATCGACGCCCTGTCGTCGTTCGATACTCTGACGGGGAAGCTTGGTCGCCGCCACGACAAAACTGCCGTATACCCCAAGTCGCACTTCGTCGCCCCGCGCGAGCAGACCAAGCGTGCGGTCGGGGCGATCAAGGAAGAGTTGACGCTCCGGCGAGCCGAGCTCGAGGCCGCGGGCAAGCTGCTCGAGGCGCAGCGGCTGCATCAGCGGACGATGTTCGATCTCGAGATGATCAAGGAAATCGGGTACTGTCACGGCATCGAGAACTATTCGCGCCACCTGACCGGACGCTCACCCGGCCAGCCGCCGCCGACGCTGCTCGACTATCTGCCGCGCGACGCCGTGGTGATCGTTGATGAGAGCCATCAGACCGTACCGCAGATTCGCGGGATGTATTTCGGCGACCGCTCGCGCAAGGACGTGCTCGTGGCATACGGGTTTCGCCTGCCCTCGGCGCTCGACAACCGCCCGCTCAGCTTCGAAGAGTGGGAGGCACGCGTCGGCCAGGTCATGTTCGTCTCGGCGACACCGGGTCCGTACGAGCTTGCGCAGGCGCACGGCGTGGTCGTGGAACAGATTATCCGACCCACGGGGCTGGTCGATCCGCCCATCGACGTCCGACCCGTGAAAGGGCAGGTCGACGACCTCCTGCACGAAATCCGCACGCGGGCGTCGCGGGGCGAGCGCGTGCTCGTGACCACCCTGACCAAGCGCATGGCCGAGGACCTGACGCAGTACTATCAGGAGCTCGGCGTGCGCGTGCAGTACCTGCATTCCGACGTGGAGACCCTCGAACGCGTGGAGATCCTCCGAAACCTCCGTCGCGGGGCGTTCGACGTGCTGGTGGGGATCAACCTGCTCCGCGAGGGGCTGGACCTGCCTGAGGTGTCGCTCGTCGCGATTCTCGACGCGGACAAGGAGGGGTTCCTGCGATCGGCGGGATCGCTCATCCAGACCTCTGGTCGGGCGGCGCGCAACGTGAACGGCCAGGTCATCATGTACGCCGACCGCATAACCGACTCGATGCGTGGGGCCATCGAGGAAACCCAACGGCGCCGAGCGCTGCAGGAAGCCTACAACCGCGAGCACGGGATCACCCCGCAGTCCATCGTCAAGTCCATTGAAGCGGTGCTGTCGAGCGTCTCGGAGCGCGACTACGTCACGCCGAGCCTCGTGCCCGATGGGGCCGAACGGTTTCGGACGCAGGCCGAGCTCGATGCTCATGTCGCGACGCTGCAGGCGCAGATGCACGAGGCGGCCGCGAACCTCGACTTCGAGAGGGCCGCTAGGCTGCGTGATCGCATCAAGCAGCTCCGTCACCCCGAGCTCATCACGACAACCCCGGCTCGGAGGGCCTGATCGATCGTGCTTCGGCTCGCCGAACGAGCGCTGAAATCGGCCGCCCTCGAGGTGCAGGAATACGTGTACCTGCTGGGAGCCGCATTTCGGGGCATGGTGACACCTCGGATCTACCGCCACGACATCGTGGAGCAGCTCGACGAGATCGGCGCGGGCTCGCTCGTCGTCGTGCTCCTGGCCGGGTTCTTCACCGGAGCCGCCTTGGCGTCGCAAGGCGGGCTCACGCTCGATCAGTTCGGCGCCCGGCCCGTCGTGGGCCGTCTGGTCAGCGCCAGCATGATCCGCGAGCTCGGTCCGGTCTTGACGGCGTTGATGCTGACCGGCCGCGTGGGGTCGGGCATCGCCGCCGAGATCGGGTCGATGGTCGTGACCGATCAGATCAACGCGCTGCGCGCCCTCGGAACCGACCCGGTGCGAAAGCTCGTGGTGCCGCGCATCATCGCGGGCCTGGCGATGACGCCGATCCTGACGGTCCTCGCCGACTTCGTGGGCATCGCCGGCGGCTGGGTGGTCGCGCGATTCCAGCTCCAGGTGAACAGCGGGCTGTACTGGTCGTCGGTGGTGAAGGGCCTCTACATGGACGATGTGTGGACGGGGCTCACGAAGCCGTTCGTCTTCGGCTTCCTCGTCGTCACCATCGCGTGCCATGTCGGACTGCGCACCACGGGCGGCACGGCTGGTGTCGGCCGATCGACCACCGTGTCAGTGGTCGCGGGATCGGTCGCCGTCATTGCCGCCGACTTCTTCGTGCAGCAGCTGTTGATGTCGATCTTGTACTAGTAGGCCGACGGCCACAGGAACGAGCGCGAACACCCATGCTGGCGTCCGAGGCACCGGCTCACGCGAGCCTCCCCGTCACGAGCGAGACGGTCATCGCCTTCGATCACGTGCGGCTCGCGTTCGACGAGCAGGTCGTGCTGTCGGATGTGAGCTTCACCCTGGACCGGGGGCACACGAAGATCATCCTCGGGGCCAGCGGTTCGGGCAAGTCGACCGCGCTCAAGATCATCACGGGACTCTTGAGGGTTGACGCCGGTGCCGTCTGGATCAACGGACGACGCGTCGACCAGCTGGCGGAGCGCGAGTTCATGGCGATTCGCGAAGATTTGGGGATGATTTTCCAGGAAGGCGCCTTGTTCGACTCGCTGACGGTTCGCGAGAACGTCGGTTACAAGCTGTACGAGGAGACGGATCTGCCGGTGGACCAGATCGATCGCCGCGTCGAAGAGGTACTCGGGTTTGTCGGCCTGTCGGCGCACATCGACAAGATGCCCTCCGCGCTGTCGGGCGGCCAGCGCCGCCGCGTCGCCATTGCACGTGCGATGGCCTTCAAGCCCCGCATCCTCCTGTACGACGAGGCGACGACGGGGCTCGATCCGATTACGGCGATCACCGTGAACGACGAGATCATCAAGCTTCGCGATCTCGAGGGGGTCGCCTCCATCATCGTGACCCATCAGTTGCGTGACGCCTTCTACGTCGCGACCCACATGGCAACTCGGCAGGCCGATGGCACCGTGGCGGTCGGTCCGGCGAGCCCGGAGAAGGCGCAGGAAGCGGAATTCATCATGTTGAAGGAAGGCCACATCGTCTTCGAGGGAGACGCCGAACTGCTGCGGCGGTCGCGGGACCCCTACATCAGGACGTTTCTTTCGTAGGTCACGCCGCCCGACGGTCAGCCGTCACGGGCGCAACAGGGAAGGACGGAAGGTGCGCTTATGCCTCGGACGCGATCGCTCGTCTGGTCGGAGTTGAAAATCGGAGTGCTCACGATGGTCGCGATTGCGATTGCCGCGGTGCTGATCTTCATTCTGACGGGGACGCGCGGGTTCTTCTGGCAACGGTATGCGCTCAAGACGCGGTTTGTGAACGTCGCCGGTCTGGCGCCGGGCTCGCCCGTCCGGGTTGCAGGCGTGGAGGTCGGCACCGTCACCGGCGTCACCTTCGCCGGTGAGGAGGTCGAAGTCGCCTTCGAGGTCAATCGGGAGAGCCAGGCGCGGATCACGAACCGTTCGGTCGCGCGCCTGGGCTCCGTGTCGCTGCTTGGCGAGAGCGCCGTCGACATCACGCCGTCGACGACCGGGACGCCGATCCCTGAATGGGGGTATGTCCCATCCGGCAAGCCGCCGGCTGCACTGGCCGATGTGACCGAACAGGCCAGCGCGGGCATCGAGGAGCTGACTGGTCTCCTGCGGGAAGCTCGCGGCGGGCGCGGCACCGTCGGCAAGCTGCTGACCGACGAGGCGCTCTATGCCGACCTGCAGTCCTTCATCGCGTCGGCGCGTGCTCTGACCGACAGCCTTCGTCAGGGAAGGGGGACGATCGGCCGCCTGGTGACCGATCCGGCCGCCGCCAAAGCGCTCGAGGGAGCGCTGAGGCACGTGGAGGCGGTGACCCGGCAGCTCGACGCCGGCGAGGGAAGCCTGGGCAAGCTGCTGAAGGACGACAGCTTTTCTCGCTCGCTCACGTCGGCGACCACCCAGCTCGACACGCTTGTGGGCCGTATCAACAGCGGCGAGGGGACCCTCGGGAAACTGACCACCGACCCGGCGCTCTTCAACCGCCTCAACTCGGTGAGCGACCGCCTCGACGGGCTCACCGCTCGGCTACAAGAGATGGTGGCGAGGCTGAACGAAGGGGAGGGCACCGCAGGTCGCTTGCTCAAAGACGGCCAGTTGTATGAGAACATAAACAAGGTCACAACGGAGCTGTCGGCGCTCATTGCCGAGATCAAGCGTGACCCGAAGAAATACTTGAACGTCAAGGTGAGTATTTTTTGAGGGCCCCATCCGATGGGCCGAAGGCGAGGATCAACATGGCGCAAGACGAAGGGGCGGGAGCCGGAAGCATCCTGCTGGCGTTTCTCCTGGGCGCGGTGAGCGGCGCGGCCGTGGCCCTGCTGTATGCGCCAGCCACTGGACGTGAAACGCGAGAATTGCTCGGCGAGAAGGCGCGCGAAGGGCGCGACCGGGCCGCCGACATGACCGAGCGGGGGCGTCAGGCCTTCAGCCAGGGACGAGAGACGCTGGCCCACGCGATCGAGCGTGGGCGTGAGGCGTATCAGCAGGCCCGTGCGCAGGAGCACGAGTGAGCGACGGGAGTCAGCTGCTGCTCGGTATCATCGCCGTCGCGACGCTCATCATCGCCGTGGCGCAGGTCGGCGTGCTGGTGGCCGCAGGTCTCCTGGCCCGTCGGCTCGACCGGCTGGCGAGCCGCCTCGAGCGGGACCTCACTCCCATGGTGGGCCACATCAACGCGATTGGCCGTGATATGGCCCGCGCGGCCGCCCTGGCCACGCAACAAGTCGAGCGCGCCGATAGACTGTTCGCCGATTTGAACGGCCGGGTGGACCAAGGCCTGGACGGCTTGCGCCACGCAATCGGCAAACCAGCCCGCGAAGGCGTGGCGCTCCTCAGCGCCTTCCAAGCTGCGGTGGCCGCTTTCCGGAACCCTCCACCTTCCGTTCGGCGCCCGCGCGGCGACGACGAAGACGCACTGTTCATCTAACAGAGGGCGTGCGGCGGCTCGAGGCAGATCGAGTCGATCAATCCACCGGACTTCGCTGGGCGCTGGGCGCTCCGATGCCGTCCGTCCAGCTCATCAGTTTATGTGTTCTGCTCTGGTGAGCCTGGCCGAGACCAGCTCCCCCGGTCGTGACGCCGCGTCAGTTCTTGGCACCCGCGTTGCGTATTTGTAGTGCATCCGGCTCGCGGCCTGGCGGACAGGGCTCGGGGAGGCTCTCGTGAAGGCAGGGTTGGTTGCCACCAATCGGAGCTCGCACCACACCAGCGAACAGTTCCGATCCCACGGCGCGTCCACCGCGCTCGACCGGTTCGCTCTGCGCTGCGTCCATCGCGCCCTCGGGAAGGCGCCGATCTGCCTCGAGCTCTGGGACGGCTTCCGACTCGGCCCCGAGCGTGACGCTGTGCCCGGTACCATCCGATTCAAGACCCGGATGGCGCTCTATAGCTGCCTGTGGGACCCCGAGCTCTACTCGGGCGAAACCTACATGGCAGGCACCGTGGAGGTCGAGGGCGATCTCGAAGCGGTCCTCGAGGCGGTCTATCGCGCCTGGCCGATTGGACGGTCCGACCGGGTGCGAATTAGCAACGATCTGACCCGCTCGAGGTCCAACGTGCACGCGCATTACGACCTCGGGAACGACTTCTACGGCTTGTGGCTCGATCGGGAGCTGCTGTACACGTGCGCCTACTACCCGAACGAGCAGACTGGGCTCGAGCAGGCCCAGATCGCCAAGATGGATCGGATTTGCCGCAAGCTCGGGCTCTGTCAGGGCGACCGGGTAGTCGACGCTGGTTGCGGCTGGGGAGCGTTGGCGCTCTTCATGGCCCGTCGTTATGGAGCGCATGTCAGGGCCTTCAACCTCTCGCGCGAGCAGGTCGCGTACGCGCGGCACCGCGCCAGGACGGAAGGGTTGGCCGCGCAGGTCGAGTTCATCGAAGACGACTACCGGAATATCGGCGGCGCTTGCGACGTGTTCGTGTCAATCGGGATGCTCGAGCACGTCGGGCTGGCGCACTTCGACTCGCTCGGTCAGGTCATTGCCCGGGTGCTGGCCCCGAACGGCCGGGGCTTACTGCACTTCATCGGCCGCAATCAGCCGGCTCAGCTGAACGTCTGGATGCGGAAGCGCATCTTTCCTGGCGCGTATCCTCCGACCCTCGCGCAGGTCTTCGATCGAATCTTCGAGCCGCATGGGTTGTCCGTGCTCGACGTCGAGAACTTGCGGCTGCACTATGCGGCGACGCTCGCAGAGTGGCGTCGGCGATTCCGAGCGGCACGCGAGGAGGTGCGGCAGCGGTTCGGCGATCCGTTCGTACAAGCATGGGATCTCTATCTGGCCGGGTCGCAGGCCGCCTTCGCCACAGGCGGTATGCAGCTCTTCCAGATCGTGTTCGCGCCCGGCCCGAGCAACGTCGTGCCGTGGACGCGCGATCGCAGTCACGCGGGATGGCCACGCGAGCCATGGAGTCGTGCGATGTCCTCGTCGTAGGCGGCGGCCCAGCAGGCTCAACCTGCGCCTCGCACCTCACGGCGGCAGGGCTTGATGTCGTGGTCATGGATCGTGCAGCTTTTCCGCGCGACAAGGTCTGTGCCGGCTGGATTACGCCCCAGGTCGTGCGAGATTTGAGGCTGGACCTCGAGTCGTATCGGCAGACCCGCACCCTGCAGCCCATCACGGGCTTTCGTCTCGGCCTCATGTCGGCAGGGTCGACCGTCTGCGTGACATACGACCGCCCCGTGAGCTACGGAATCCGCCGGTGCGAGTTCGACGACTACCTGTTGAGGCGATCATCGGCGCGTCTCATGCTCGAAACGGCTCTGCGCACGCTGGTGTGGGACCGGCATCGACGGACGTGGATCGTCAACGAGACGCTGCGCGCGCCGATGGTCGTGGGCGCGGGCGGCCACCTGTGTCCGGTGGCCGCGCGGTTGAACGGGTGTTCGCGGTCCGGTGCGCTCGTGGTGGCGCAGGAAGCCGAGTTCCTCACCGATGCGTCGGGCGTCCCACGCACCTCGGTGGAGGCCGCTCTTCCGGAGCTGTTCTTCTGTCCTGACCTTCTGGGGTACGGCTGGTGTTTCAAGAAGGGCCGCTACCTCAACGTGGGACTGGGCCGCGTCGGCGATCGCGGCCTTGCGCAGGCCGCGCGTGCGTTCAGCAGTCTGCTCGAGGGGCGGGGAGCGCTGGAGGGCGGCTCATCACCCCACTGGCGTGGGCACTCCTACCTCCTTTCGACACCCGCCGTCCGCCAGGTGGTTGGGGATGGGATCCTGTTGATCGGCGACGCTGCCGGTCTTGCGTACAGCCAGAGCGGCGAAGGCATCAGGCCCGCCGTGGAGTCTGGGATATTGGCAGCGGAGACCATCCGCGAAGCGGGATGGCCATACACGCGCGAGCGGTTGACGGTCTACGGACAGCGCCTGGCGCAACGGTTCCGCCACCATGCGGGAGACACCGTTCATCCCACGCGGGGCATCGGCCGGCGGTCGACGGCTGCGACCGCCCTCCTGATGCGCGTCCCGCTGGTCGCGCGTTGGTGGCTCGACCGTTCGTTCCTTCGTGCGAGCGAGCCGAGTTTGCGAGACGGCGGTCAGGAGGGTTTATTCTGATCCGACCCGCCGGAGGCCGCCTGCGCGTTGCCTCGATGACGAAGCCGCTCGAGCACGGCCCGGTCTGCCGGTTCCAGACCGAGTACGAGCCAGGCCGCGACGTACACCACGAGAAAGACCGCGCTGGCGACGAGCCCGCCAGTGACGCCAGTGATGAAGACGCGACCGAGGAGCGCGGGGCCAAGCGCGATGGCAGCCACCATCCACGGCCGTGCGAGCGCCTTCCAGGGGAGCTCCCAGCCGAGGAGCGTGGAGATCTCGACACCGCGGAGCACTCCCTGCAGCGCGTAGGGAAGTAGCATCCCGAAGGCTGCACCGAGTGGTCCGTAGATCGGGATGAGCCAGCCGTTCAGCACGACCGCGGCGATGGCCGCGACCGTCGTGTTGATGACGTTCCACCTGGGGCGTGTGACGAGCAGGATGGTCTCGCCGAGGCCGACGAAGGCGTTCAACGCGCAGGCGGCTGCCGTGATGCCGACCCAAGTGGCACCCTGCTCGAAGCCGGGCCCGAACAGGCGAAGGAGGGCCGCGCCGGCGAACGACAACACGGCCACCGCGGGCAGCAGCACGGCGAGCATCCAGCGCGCGATGTACGCGTAGCTCCGCTCGGCGTCGCGTCGATGGCCAGCCGCCAGCTGCTCGGCGACGACCGGTATGAAGATGGGCGTGAAGACCTGACTGACCTTGCGCAGGCCGCCAGCGATCTCGACCGCTGCGGTGTAGACGCCGACGGTCTGGATCGTCACGCCGGGAGCCCGGCCGATGAACAGCCCCAGCATCACGACGTCCAGTCTCATGAGGGCGACGTTCAGGAAGTCGTAGGCGGCCACCGGCAGCGACTCACGAAGGAGTCCCGGCTGTGCAGGTCGGTTGGTCGAGCGCGGCCCGTCCTGAAACACCGAGCGGGCCAGCCGCAAGGCGACTATCCCGGAGATCAGCGTTCCGATGGCCGCCGCCAGCGGGGGCGCCGATCCGGCCGCGCCGAGCGCGACCAGCGCAAGGAGCGCGACCGTGCTGCCGAGCGTCTCGGCCAGACCTCGCGACCAGATGTCGTGGTGCATGACCTTCATCCCCCGCGACAGCCCGTTGCTCACTCGGTAGAGGACCAGACCGGGGACGGCGAGGAAGATGAGCACGCCAGGTCGGACCGAGGCAGGCGGCAAGAGAGTCAGGTGTGACGCGGCGGAGACGAGCGCCATGCCGACCACGGCCACCATCAGGCTGGCTGAGGCGGCCAATCGAAGGGAGCGACGCAGCACCTCGCGACTGCCCGCTCGGTCGCCGCGCGCTTCGCACGCGGCGACGAGAGCGGGCGTGCGGTAGTCGAGGCCGAGCGTGCCGAACTTGCTGGCCAGGTCGGCGACGGCCCAGGCGACGCCGAACGTGCCGAGCGCGGCACCGCCGAGCAGCCGAGCGATCAGCAGCGTGAAGAGGCCACGGAGGTTCGACGCGATGAGTGCCAGGCCGCCGACCAGTGATCCCCGGGCCAGGGCCACGCCGGCGGCGGTTGCAGGAGGAACGGACGCGGACGACGAGGAGGTCACGCTGGCAGCGGGCTCGCCGCGGGTACGCGGTCCCGCACCGGGCCGGCAGCCACCGAGCGGTAGATCTCGAGCGTCTCCGCGGCGCATCGCGCCCAGGAGAAGTCTTTCGCTCGATCGAGCCCCGCGGCGCGCATCTCGTGCCGACGCGCCGGTGACCGGATGAGCGCCTCGAGGGCCACCGCGAGGATTCGCACGTCCCCCGGCGGGGTGAAGGTGGCTGCCGCGCCGGCGACCTCCCGAAACACCGCGATATCACTGGCCACGACCGGACAGCCGCACGCCATCGCCTCGAGCACCGGAAGTCCGAACCCCTCGTAGAGCGAAGGCTGAATCAGCGCACCTGCCGACTGCATCAACGTCACGATGTCCGATCGACGAACCTGTGGGAGCCAGATCACCCGGTCCGCGACGCCGAGTTCCTGCGCGAGGCGGGCGAGCCGGGGGCTGGCCCCTTGCCGTTGCACGAGGATGAGCAACCATGGGGGGGCACAGCGGCGGCAAAGGCGGCGAGCGCGTCAGCATGCCGCTTGGTCGCGCTGTTGGCGCCGACAACCAGGAGGTACGGCGCATCGACTCCAACGAGCGCTGCCGCGCACCGGGCCGCCTGGTGCGCATCGGACGCAGGAATAAAGACCGGATCGGCAGCCTCGTGGATCACGCTCAGTCGGTGCGCAGCGCTTGCCTCGAGGGCCACGATCCGATCTGCCACGTCCTGCGAAGGAGCGATGAGATGGGTGGCTTCTCGGAGGGCACGCCACACGGCACTCGGATAGTACGTCCGCTTCGCCAAGCGCTCGATGCCCTGCAAATGCAGGCGCGGGTGCTCGATGGCCATCACGTCGTGCACGGTGACGATGGTCGGGCACGGGATGTGGTGTGGCAGGAGATTGTGCGGGCTGTGAAAGAGGTCGACGCCCTCGAAGGGCCCATAGCGTTTGGGCCACCAGATCGGCAGTGGCGAGTTTGGACCCGGGCGCACGACGATCTCGGCGGTGTTGGGCGCCGGGGACAGGGGGCGGCGCGCGCGGGGGTGAGCCCAGAAGAAGAACAAATCTTCCGGCGCCAGGCCGGGTAACCGTTCGACGAGCGCTCGTACGTAAGTGCCGATCCCGCTCGGCTTCTCGCGCACGTACCGAGCGTCGATGGCGATGCGCATGGGATCAGCAGGAGCGAGCCGCCGAGGAGACGACCCTCGCGTGCGTCAACCGCACCGGGCATCCGCGGCGACGCGGACCTCGCTGGCTTGCCAACCGGAACTCGCCGAAGGCGAGTCCCGTGATCACTCGGAGAGTGCCCGAGGGCCGCGGTGGACAACGGGCGCTCCCGACGAAGGGGTGTCGGCCGGCGATTCGAAGCTCGGCGAAGGTGAGCGAAGGATGGTGGGCGCTACTGGACTCGAACCAGTGACCTCGTGCGTGTGAAGCACGCGCTCTAACCAACTGAGCTAAGCGCCCCATGGGACCGAGCACACCCCACGTGTCTTCGCGGAACACCAAAAAAATTCAGTCTACTTCACCGCCAGCCGCGCGGCAACGCCTAGGCCGATGCGGCTGCCTCATTTCCGCGTCTCCGGGAGACGTCGCTGGCGGGACCCATCGTACCCATGCACCGACGGATCGATTTGCCGCATGGGCTGCTGACGCAACCGCTCCTCGTGTGCGTGCGCGATGAGGCCTGGAAGGCGCGACACGAGGAAGATGGCGTTGCCCAGATCGTACGAGAACCCGAGGTCGGCGGCGATGGCCGCAATGGCGCCGTCCACGTTCACTGGCAGCGCGCGTTCCAACCGATCGGCACGCGCCACGACCTCGCGCTCGATGGCCCGAATCATGCGCACGTGCTCGCCCTCGAGCTCGAGCTCGAGGGCCATCTGGAACAGGCGCGCGGCCCGTGGATCGCTCGTGTGGATGCGATGGCCGAACCCAGGCGGGGTCTGTCCCTCACGCAGGCAGTCGTCGACGAGCTGCGCTGCCGCCTCGACGACGGTCCGACCGCCGCGAACGAGCGTCAGACCTGCATCCAGGAAGCGCATACACGATTCGATGTCGCCCCCATGATGCGGACCGAACGCGAGAATGCCGGCCGCGACACAGTCCTTGAGCGGGGCGCCCGACGTGGCCACGTTGCGGGCGGCCAGTGTCGACGGGGGCGTGACCCCGTGGTCGAGCGTGGAGACGAGCACCGCGTTCAGCATGCGCCCGATGGTCGGTGTCGGGAGCTCGCCCATGAGCAGCAAGTAGACGGCCTCGGCGAATGACAGACGGCCCATCATCTCGTCGACCGCGTAGCCCCGGATGAGGATCGAGTTCGGGGCAATCGAGGTGAGTGCGGTTTGCCATCGCTCCGACGACCCCCGTGACTGTCCCCGTCGGTCGAGAGTGGACATGTGTTCGCTCATGGACGTACTCCTGTGCGTGCCGTGCTGCTTGGACTCCGCAGGGGCCCCTGCCCAATACATGGCCGCCGCAGCGCCAACCCGGCAGCGGGGCCGGCTCTGTTACGTCAACTGGTGCCGTAGAGCCGATCGCCGAAATCGCCCAGACCTGGCACGATGTACTTCTGCCCGTTGAGCCCCGCGTCGACGACGGGCGTGAAGATCTGCACGTGCGGAAAGCGCATTTCGAGCGCGGCGATGCCTTCGGGCGCGGCGACGATACACAGCACCGAGACGTGCCGCGCTCCGGCCTCATGCAGCCGCTCGAGCGCGGCGATCGCCGATCCGCCGGTCGCCAGCATGGGATCGACCATCAGGACGAAGCTCTCTTCGAGCTTTGCGGGAAACTTGGCATAGTACTGCGAGGCCACCGCCGTGCGCTCGTCGCGCTGCAGACCGATGTGGCCGACGCGTGCCTGCGGCGCGAGCTCGAGCACGACGTCGAGCATACCCAGGCCCGCGCGCAAGACGGGCACGACGACGATGTCGGTCGCCACGCGTCGCCCGGTGGCGGGACCGAGGGGCGTTTCGACAGGGGTCGGCGCCGAGGGCACGTCGCGCATCGCCTCATAGGCGAGGAGCATCGTGATGCGTGCGGCAGCGCGCCGGAAGCTGGCGGGCTCGGTCCGCCGATCGCGGAGTTCGACGAGCGCGTCGTGCACGAGCGGATGGTCGTTCACGTGGACCGGCACGGGATCCACACTATACAATCCCCCGACGCATGTGCGCACGCGTTCTGGCAGCTCTCGGTCTCGCGGCCGCTGTCGCCTGTCAGTCGCCGCGCCGCCCGGTGTCACTCGTCGTGGTCGGGGGTACGGTCCTCACGCAGAACGCGGCGCAGGAGGTATTGACGCCGGGCGCGGTCGCCATCGACGGCGACACCATCGTCGCGGTGGGGCATCCTGACGCGATACGTGGATCGTTTGCCGCTCGCGAGACGCTCGAGGCCCGGGATGAGATCGTTCTGCCTGGGCTCATCAACACGCACACGCACGCCCCGATGGTCCTCTATCGGGGGCTGGCTGACGACCTGGCGCTCGAAGAGTGGCTCGAACGCTACATTTTTCCCGCGGAGGCCAAGACCGTCACGCCCGAGTTCGTGCGGCTGGGGACTCGCCTCGCGGCCGTCGAGATGATTGAATCGGGCACGACCACGTTCGCCGACATGTACTACTTCGAGGAGGAGATCGCGCGCGTCGCGCGCGACGCCGGACTGCGGGCCGTGCTCGGGGAGACCATCATCCAGTTTCCAGCGCCGGACGCCCGGACCCCGCTGGACGGCCTTCGACGCGCGGAGGCGTTCGTTCAGGCGTTTCGAGGCGACGCGCTCATCACACCGGCGGTCGCACCGCACGCCATGTACACCCTGGATCAGTCGTCCCTGCGCGCCTGTGCAGACCTCGCGCGTCGATACGACGTTCCGCTGCTCATCCACCTCGCCGAAACAGAGGACGAGCGGAAGGGGTCGCTCGAGCGGCATCGGCAGTCGCCGACCGCGTACCTGGACTCGCTTGGGCTGCTGGGCCCCGGTGTGCTTGCGGCGCATGGTGTGTGGCTGGACGCGACCGATATCGCAACGCTGGCGAGACGAGGCGTAGGTCTTGCGCACAACCCCGAGAGCAACATGAAGCTGGCGAGCGGCGCGGCGCCGATCGTCCAGCTGCGCGCCGCCGGCGTGCCGACCGGCCTCGGGACCGACGGTGCGGCAAGTAACAACGATCTCGACATGTTCGAGGCCATGCGGCAGGCGTCGTTTCTGGCGAAGCTGTCGACGCGCGATCCGACTGCGCTCTCTGCCGCCGACGTGCTCGCCATGGCGACCATCGAAGGCGCGCGCGCACTGGGAATCGCCGAGACCGTCGGGTCCCTCGAAGTCGGCAAGCGCGCCGATCTCATCACCGTGGCGATGCGTGCGGCCAGGCAGACGCCGCTTTATGACCCGGTCTCCCATCTGGTCTACGTGAGCCACGGCGATGATGTCCAGACCACGATTGTCAACGGGCGTCCGCTCATGCGCGACCGGCGGCTCCAGACCCTGGATCGCAACGGGGTGATCGCCGAGGCGCGCCGGGCCGCTGTGGGCGTGCGGGCCGCCGTCGCACATTGAGGTCTTACAGCGTGGGCAAGACGGCGATGTCGGGGAGGTTCCGGTACTGCTCGGCGCAGTCCAATCCGTAGCCCACCACGAATCGATCCTCGATGGTGAAGCCCACGTAGTCGACGGTGATGGGCACCTGCCGCCGCGAAGGCTTGCTCAAGAGACAGGCCGTCCGCACCACTCTGGGACCGCGGGCACGCAGGATGTCCTGGAGATAAGTCAAGGTGAGGCCGCTGTCCACGATGTCCTCGACGATGATCACGTTCCGACCGTCGATGGCGTAATCGAGGTCCTTCAGTAGACGCACTTCGCCGGAGCTGGTCGTGCCCTTGGCATAACTGGATACGGCGATGAAATCGAGGGTGACCGATCCGGGAAGCTGCCGGACGAGGTCGGCCAGGAAGATGAAGGCCCCTTTGAGCACGGCCACCAGGTGCAGGTCATCTGGGAAGTCGCGCCGCAGCTCTCTCGCCAGTTCGGCGATACGGCGTGCGACGGTCTCGGCGGGGATGAGCACCTCGGGAGGCGGTTCGGCCATGGCGTCAGATAATATCTGCGAGAGCCCCTATGCGGCGATTCGACATCGTGACCGAGGCCGACGCCCGTGTGCTCCCCACCGGCGAGACCATCCTACTTTCGCGCGGCGGCCATGTGACGCCGCTGGCACTCGACACGCTTCGCGAGCGGCGAGTGACGATCGTGCGAGAGGATGTCCTAGCGCCCGAGGAGGCCGCGCTCCTGCCGCCGACGGAGATGCGGCGCCTCGCGCTCGGCAGCGATCATACCGGCGTGGCGCTCCGACGGTCGCTCCTCGGGTGGCTTCGGGGTCAAGGTCTGACGGTCGTCGATTGCGGCGCCGACGGGATCGCGCCGGTCGACTACCCGGACATCGCGGCCGTGGTGGCCGAGGCAGTGGCGGCGCGTGAAGTGGACGGCGGAGTGGTCATCGACGGAGCAGGTATCGGCTCGGCGATAGCGGCCAACAAGGTGCCTGGCGTGCGGGCGGCCATGGCGACGTCGGTGACCATCGCCCGGTATGCACGCGAGCACAACGGCGCGAACGTCCTCACGCTTGGCGCCACCTTCGTGTCAGAGCCGGAGGCACGCGAGATCCTGACGGCATGGCTGAGCGCCGCCATGCGTGAGCCGCGTTATGTGCGACGGTTGGCCAAGATCCGGGCGCTCGAGGTTCGCGCGCGCGGAAACGGCTCACGTCACGAAACATGACCAGAGAAGAGCTCGAGCGCGTGATTGACATCGTCATGGGGGAAGTGGCGGCGGCCCGGACGACCCCGGCGGTCGACCGGTGCCAGTGTCACGCCATCAATCTGGACTGCTGTCCCCATCGCCTCCGTGGCATCGTCGAGGCGGGTGCTTCGCGTGTCGGAGTGCTGGCGTCGGATGGTGCTCCAGATCCGATCGCGTCGATGATCGATCACACGCTCCTCCGCCCGGATACAACCGCCCGCGAGATCGATCGACTCTGCGAGGAAGCCGCACGTTTCAAGTTCGCGAGCGTCTGCGTCAATCCTGTCTGGGTGGTCCGCGCCGCGCGGACGCTCGAAGGATCAGCCGTCAAGGTGTGCTCCGTCGTGGGGTTTCCCCTTGGGGCGACACCAGCCGACGTCAAAGGGTACGAGACGAGGCGAGCGATCTTCGACGGTGCCCGTGAGATCGACATGGTGATCAACGTGGGCGCTTTGAAGTCGGGGGATCTGCGAACCGTGGAGCTCGATATCCAGGCGGTCACCGCGCCATGTCGCGACTGCGGGGTGCTGAGCAAAGTGATTATCGAGGCGGCCCTGCTCACCGATGACGAGAAGATTGCCGCGTCGACGCTCGCCAAGGCCGCTGGCGCGGACTATGTAAAGACGTCGACCGGTTTCGGTCCAGGGGGAGCGACGGTCGAGGATGTCAGGCTCATGCGACGTGTCGTCGGTGCCGACATGGGGGTGAAGGCGGCTGGTGGCGTGCGCGATCTCCAGGCGCTCGAAGCCATGGTCCGAGCGGGCGCCACGCGAGTGGGTGCAAGCGCCGGCGTGAAGATCGTCCAGGAAGCACGCCAGGCCGGCCGATAAGAAAAGGCACCCCGTCAAATGGGTTGACGATGGCTGTCGGTCCCCTGAGGGTCGTGAGGAGACGGTATTGAGTTAACATCAGTTGTTTACTCACCACCCGAGTGGGTTAAGAGAGTGGAGGCATTCGTGGCCGATTTGAATCGAGTGACACTTCGTCGTTTGGCTGTCAAAGGAGCGATGGCTCGCTTATCGGAGCTCAAAGCAGAAGAGGCGGCCCTTCGTCGGGCCTTTCCGGAGTTATCTCGCGCAGCTCAGCGAAGTGAAGAAAGATCAAGCGCCGAGGCCGGCGCGACGGCGTCGGCTGGCCGGCGGCGAGGCCGACGTCGCATGTCAGCCGCCCAGCGGAAGGCCGTGTCCGACCGGATGCGACGATACTGGGCCGAGCGCCGCAAGGCCAAGAGCAAATAGTCACCACACGCTGCAGCAAACGTGGCGCGCATCGGGCATGGGCCGGCCGAGTCGGCCGTCCCGAGCGCGCTGTTTGAGTCATCGCTCGCTCCCACCTCTGCCAGGGCCCGCGCTCGTCGCGTTGAAGCCATCGCCTCACGAAGACCTCGTCCGTGCGCGCGGATGCAGTTGACGGTCGTGTGACGACCGCCTATAGTCGGGCGCGCGCATGGTCGCTCGTGCTGTCGCCCCGGCGGCGTGTGTCCTTTCGGCGCGAGTCGCCCTCTGTTTCGTGATTCTTCTGGCGCCATCGCAGGTGGGTGGGCAGGCGGACGAGCGCCAGCTTCTCGCTGGGGCCATCGACGTCCACGTCCATACGGCGCCTGACGATCGCCCGCGGTCCGTCGACGCCATCGAGGTGGCCAGACAGGCCGCCGCGCTGGGTATGCGGGCCATCGTGCTCAAGAATCACTATGAATCGACAGCTGGAGTGGCCTTCCTCGTCCGAAAGCTCGTGCCCGGTCTCGAAGTGTTCGGCGGAATCGATCTCAATCTGACGGTCGGGGGAATGAACCCCGCCGCAGTCGAGCACATGACCAAGGTGACGGGTGGATGGGGCCGTGTGATCTGGATGTCGACCTTCGATGCCGAGAACCAGGTTCGTTCCTCGAAGGAGACGCGGCCCTTTGTCAGTGTCGCGCGTGAAGGACAGTTGCTGGCGGAAGTCAGGAAGATCATTGCGCTCATCGCAAAGCACGACCTGGTCATGGCTACCGGGCACGTCACGCCCACCGAGGCGCTGCTCTTGATGCGTGAGGCTCGTACAGCGGGCGCCAAGCGGATGATCGTGACCCATGCGATGAACGCCCCCATTGCCATGTCTATCGAGCAAATGCGAGAGGCAGCCTCGCTCGGCGCCTTTCTCGAGTTCGTCGGTAGCAACGTCGTCACCGATCCGACGGCGCCGGCACGCCTCTCGCGGATGGTGGATGTCATTCGGAAGGTCGGGCCGGAACACTGCATTCTGTCGTCGGATCTCGGGCAGCCGAACAATCCGCCGCCCGTTCAGGGTTTCGGAGCGTTCCTGAAAGCCCTACGCGATCGCGGGTTCACATCCGCCGAGATTGACCGGATGGCCAAGACGAACCCGGCTGTTCTCCTCGGCATCGAACGATAGTGGCGTCGCGGCAGTGTCGCATAACTGGCATACGCATCTGAGAAAGGTGTCTTTCGCAGCGTCGGGCATCGGTCAGTAGTTGGCATGGGCAGAGAGATAGTGAGCAGAGGTAGTTGGTTTAGGTAGTTGGCTGAGGCAATTGGCCAATTGGCATAGAATGATGCGATTTTCGAGGAGCCGACGATGACGATCTCCGAGCGGGTGGTGGGCGCGGTGCGAATCCTGGACCTGAACGGCCAGCTGCGAATCGGCGACGCCGGCGCGCAGCTGCTCAGCGACAAAGTGCGGAGTCTCCTCCAGCAGGGCGAGAAGAACATCCTCGTGAACTTGCATGGCGTGAGCTACATGGATAGCGCGGGACTGGGCGAATTGGTGCAGGCCTTCGCCACGGCGTCACGACAGGGGGGACGGCTGAAGCTCGTCAACGCCACTACCCGACTCCACGACTTGCTCACGATCACCAAGCTCGCCACGGTTTTCGAGCTGTACGACAACGAGACGAGCGCGGTCTCGAGCTTCGCCTGACACCCCGTCCCGCTCGCCGGCCTGCGCGGCCGCTGGGATCGCGGCCTTGCCGCACGGGAGCCCGTCGACACGTCGAAGGCGAAGTCCCCGTCCAAGGGCCCGACAACGGCGAGAACGATTTGTCGCCTCGAAGCCTGTCCGTACGCGTCGCGCTACCAGTTCATCCGACTGCGCAACGCCGTGATGTGTGCGATGTGATGGCGAGAGTGCCAGTCGTAGAGAACGACCTGGTCGTCGAGGCTCATCGGTCCCAGTTCGGGATGTACGAACGCTCGCTGCCACTGCTCGCGCGAGATCGAGCTCAACAGCATCACCCAGCGCGCGTGCAGCCCGTCGAGGATGTGCAGCGACATCCAGACCGGTCCAGTGCGGCCATCCGGCAACTCAGCCCAGGTCGCTTCGGGATAGGGCATGATGGTCGGCGTGTCCTGGCTCAAGGCGAACTTCGCGCGCAGATAGGCGTTCAGATGGCTGTCGGCTACGTGGTGGATGACTTGCCGCACGGTCCAGCCGCCCGGACGGTACGGTGTGTCGAGCTGAGCCTCCGAGAGGTTCGCAATGGCAAGGCGGAGCCGCGCGGGCGCCTCGGCGAGCGTCTTGATGGCCGCGGCCCGATCGGCAAGGGTCACCGAAGCGGGTGCCACGAACTGGCCGACGGGGTAGCGGAGATCAGCGGTCATGAAGAAGAGTGTGTGCGAAGTAGGACCTCCAAGTCGAGCGTAGATCGGTGGAGCGGCTGGTTCATACCCGGCGTGCGTCTCGAGCCGTCACCCAGGCACGCGTGACGGGGCGGAAATTGAGGATCAGAGCCGAGCGTCGGGCACGCGCCCATTTGACGATCGGGCGCTGCTCTGAACGCTGCCAACCAGGGGATTCGTGCCCGCACGACGCGCACCTGAGGAACATTCGATCGCCAGCGATCGCCAGCAGGTGCTGACATGACCATGCAGCCCGCAGAGCAGACGGGCCAGACGGCCACGCCGCATGCCACGACTGGCGCCACCGGTGGCGTGGTCCGCCTCGTGTGCCGGAGGCTCAACTGAGACAATCGAGAGTGGTCGGGCGCTTCGTCGTCGGCTGAACAGCCACCAGGACTGCGTGTCTGTTACGGTTGTATCGGACTCGGGTGGCACGATCGTCTCGAATGAGTCATCGACGGAGCAGCAATCGCTCGTCGTGCCCGCACGAGATCCGCCGGCGGTTGCCCGCGGCGCGAGTCCAACCGACGCGATGACCGCCTCCAAGCGCCCTTCGACGTCATCGGTGGCCGGATCCTGTTCGGTCTGACGAGGGCCAGGCTGAGCGCCGAGCAGCGCGTGCATCAGATCATCGAGGTGGGTGTCGGCGGTCAACAACGTCGATGCACGGGAAGAGGAGGACTCGGAGTGCGACGCTGTTTGGGAGACTGGAGATCGATCGTCCGCACTCGCGTGTTGAAGCCCTCGTGCAGCGTGTCGTCTCTCGGATCGACGGCCCATGGTCACACCTCCAAGGTGTTCAGCTACGGCGAAGGGCTGCCCGAATGTCGGTGCGAAGTTGGGGCAATTCAGGTACCAGGCGCCTCGTGGGGCGCCTTTTCGATTTGTCACCTAATTGTTTAAGAAGTCAGATGTGCCGCAGACAAAAGGGGGCGCAGCAAGCCCGTGCGGCAGAACAGCGTGGACTCAGATGAGGTGCACTCTACGAGTTGTGGGGTAGTTGCCCACAGCTATCGCCCTCCCGTCAGACGCGGAGGAGCGATCAGTTCGTGATCCCCGTGATCGGGCATTCGGAGATCGCGATAAACCATATGTGGCGGGCGACCAGCCGCTCGTCGACCGGGTGAGGACCAGTGGATCGTCGATCCCTCGAAACCTCTCAGCAGCTCCTGTGTGGGTTCAGGACCTGCCAGCGTGAGCTGCAGGGTGACTTGCTCGTCGGCGACAAGTCGTGGCAGTCGCCAGACCGCGACGTCGCGAGTCACTGCTTGCTGCGGTCGCTCCACGTGACCTGAATCGTCGTGAGGGTGCGGTGCAAGCCGCAGGGCTGGTTCGAGGCCCAGCTTGGCAAGAGGCATGGTGCCCACGTAGCCCGTCCCGGTGGCGGTCACGACCGAGCAGCCATCGGGAATCCGGACGAAAGCGGTCAGGCCCTCCGCGGCGAGCCCCTTGTCTGGCTGGCCGGCATTCACCACCGTCAGGGTGTACGAGGTCTGGTTGCCCTGGCGTTGACCGATGGTCATCGAGCCAGCAATCCACGGACGCAGACCGAGCTCCTCGACGAGCCACTGATATATGTCACGGAGCACCGATTCGGGCAGCCGCTCGGGCGAGTACAGCGGCATCGTTCCCTTTGGCCATCGCTCGTAGTGGTTGTAAATCTGCCGCTTGAAGTACTCGAAGGTGACGTCGCGGGCAGCGACACCGAGACGCGCTCGCGGGAACTTGCCTTCTGGCTCGTGGCATTGGCCGCAGCCGGCGAAGTTCATGTAGAGCCGCTGACCAAGCGGCGCGGTGTCGGGTGCCCTGCGCCAATGCCATTCACCAAGGGTGGGCGTTGGCGGGAGCGAGCGCAGGTAGGAGCGAATATCGGCGAGTGCCTGGTCTGATTTCAACTGTTCCCTGAACGCGGGCATGAGGCCCCACGGCTGGCGAACCGCCTTTCTGAACGCCGACCACGACAGATCACGCCCCGCCAGATCGGGACCGAATCCGCCTTCAGCGTGTCGGCCGTGGCAATTGACACACGCCGCGAACTCGGTGGCGCCCTTGCGCACGTCGCCTGGGGGAGCCGTGCCGTCATCGCCTGCGAGGGGCACCACGGGAGATTGGCCGTTGAGGGACACGGCTTGCGCTAGAAGCGACACGAGCATACCGAGCGTTGCGTAGCGCGCGCTCTTCATAGGCGGGCTCCTTCTCTCAGGGCCGCTCGACCGCCGCCTGAGCACGGGGCGTTCGCGCGACACGCTCATTAGACCAAAACGAGCCTGCCGCAATCAAAGGAGCCCTTCGCGCCGTGGCGGCGGTCGTGGACCGGCTGTTCAGGCACAGCACGTCGGCCCGCAGCAGGACTTCGCCTCCGGCCGGCGGGCTCGGATGAACGCACTGGCGATCTTCCCCTCGATGGCAGTCGCCAACGGTTCGAGGCTCGAGCCACCCTCGGCGAGCACCGCACGAACGTCCTCGACCTTGTAAACGCGCCAGGGTTCGACCTCGACGTCAGCAAAGCCGGCCGTCTTCAGCTTGGCGATGTACTCGCGTTCGTCGAGCGCGCCGGCCACGCAGCCCACCCAGAGCTCGAGGCTTCGACGGATCGTGTTCGGGACCCCGCCACGAATCACGATGTCCGAGACGGCGAGTTGGCCGCCAGGCTTCAGGACTCGGAACGCTTCGCGGAAAACGGCGTCCTTGTCCGTTGACAGGTTGATGACGCAGTTCGAGATGATGAGGTCGATCGACTGCGACGGCAGTGGAATCGACTCAATCGTTCCCTTGAGGAACTCCACGTTCGTGGCGCCGGCCCGCGCCTGGTTCTGCCGGGCGACGGCCAGCATCTCGTCGGTCATGTCCAGGCCGTAGACCTTGCCCGTCGGGCCCACGCGCTTGGCCGACAGCAGCACGTCGATTCCACCACCCGATCCGAGGTCGAGGACTCTCTGGCCTGGCTGAATGTCGACCAGGGCCGTCGGGTTGCCGCATCCGAGCGAAAGGGCGACCGCCTCAGGGGGCAGGTCGGTCGTTTCGCCGGCTGCATAGAGGTTCGACGTGATGGGGTCCGCGCATCCGCACCCGGTCGGTCCGCACGGCCTGGTCGCGGCAGCGCTGCGAGCGATTTCGCCGTACTTGGCTTTCACGACTTCTTGCACTGTCGGGTCCGGCATAGAGCCTCCTTCGACAAAAGATGCGACTGACAACTAATGGCTACGAGAACTCGTGGGATGCGCGTTTCCATGACGTGTCGGTCAGTCGCAGACGGGCGAATCGGTGGTCAGGGTGCAGCACCTCGGACCGAGGGTGTTTCGCGATCGAAAGCGTGCATCGGCCATCGCCGCCAGGCGTTGAAGGACCTCGATGGCCCCGGCCCGCATCCGCGGATCGAGGTCGTCCACGAGAGCCTTTTGCTGCGCGACGAGCTCGTCGGTGATTCGTCTGCACAGTCGCTGCCCCGGCCGTGTGGCGCCGATCGTCGTGGCGCGTCCGTCGGAGGGGTCAGGGCCCTGCTCGGCGTAGCCCTTGCGGACGAGCGCGCTCACGACGCGACTGGCCGTGCTCTTGTCGAGAAAGAGCCGCTCGGCCAGCGCGCCCAGCCGCATCGGGCCATGTTCGACGAGGGTTTCGAGCGCGTAGCACTGCGTCACGGACACGTCGTGGCAGCAGATCTGATCGCGATCGCGAAACTGGTAAATCCGCACCAGGGCGGAGAGCGCCCGGTGCAAGGCCTCGGCGTCCCGGTCGATTCGGGACTTCGGCTGCGGATGGGAGAGAGAGGCTGTCGTGCGCATAGTTGGCACTGACAACAATAAGCCGAGCCTGCGCCTGGTGTCAACAGCGTGCGGTTCAGCGGGCGGGCGAGCCTCCCAGCACCCTGGCCGGAAGCCAGACAATCGCCCGGAGCAAACCGAAGATTCCACCAACGACGATGCTCACGATCCGAAACGGCAGCAGCAACAGCCAGATCATGGGGTAGGCGAGCAGGGCCAAGAGCGCGAGTGGCCAGCTCAGCAGGAGGAGGAGGCACCACAGCAGGAAGGTCAGCACAGTCCCTGAGACGTTTTCCCACACGACGTTGTTCCGTGGCGGCTCGCACACTCATGACCAGAGCCACGAGCGGGTCAGGTCGCCTGGACAGATGGCGCGTCCGGGGAGGGACGCCGGCGGTCGCCGCGACGACGTTCACCGAGGCGGCGCCGATTCGGGAAGGCAGGGAAGCGGCGTCTGGGGCCTGATTCGAGGTGGGACTCCCGCGCCGCCTGATGGCTCGCTCGTCGCGCCGAGAGGATTGCCGTCGCAGCCGCTCCGCACGTCCAGCCGAGCAGGACGCCGCCGAGGGCCTCCTCCGCGTAGTGGCCATTTGTGCGAATGGTCCCCAGACACGAGAGCACAGCCAGCAGGATCGCCATCGTGCGGACAGATCGAACGTGGCTGAAAGCGAGGACCAGCGAGGCGAGGAAGGTAGCTCGGAGCACGTGTCCGCTCGGGTAGCTTCCGTAGGGCGAAAACAGCACCCACTTGAGCCAGACCTCAACAGCCGATGCCGCAACGAGGGTCGCACCGAGCACGAAGAGGGCGAGCCATCGCCGACTGAAGCCAACGCGCCAGGCGAGCAGGAGCGTCGCGGTCACCGCCATTACTGGATGGGCAAGGAACTTGAAAAGCGAAGCGAGGCGATCGACGAGGCCAGGTGCCGGCGCGCGAATGACCGCATCGACGGGATTGGCGACAAGCGGTGTCATCGTGAGGTTATTGACATGATCGCTCGACCCGTTGGTGTTGTACATGAACCAATAGGGCGTCAGCGGGTGCAGTACAAGGCTGACCGGCACGGAGTTCCAGGCATTCGGCATGAGCGTGCCGCGCGCACTCCGTGCGAGCAGGCGGCCTGGTGCCCCCCGATGGTCCTCATAGATGGCCACCTCGAATTGATCGTACGGGGGGACGTCGATCGGTGCCCCGACGTGCACCGACATCGACGTGACCCACCCGGCGTCTCGACCCGTGACGAAGCGGGAGCCATTGATATTGGCGGGATCACCGAAATCGGTGGTCGTCCCCACCGTCGTCGAGCCGACGGTGCCCCCCGACGCGTAACTGGCATGCAGCGAGAGCGAGACGTTGGCACTCCCGGCCAACGATGCAAAGGAAGCCGGCCAGTGTCCGAACGGCTGGCCGACCCAGACCGTGTGGCGGCTGCCCTCAGAGATGCCTGCACGGACGACGACCGTCCAGATAACGAAGAGCAGGAGCCCGACCAGCGCTTGCGTCTGATGGTCGGGCCAAGCGGGTCGAATGTTCAGGCCCCGCGTGGGCTCGGAGTCCTGTCGCCAGAGCATCGATGGTTTGCCACGCCGAGACGTTCGACACGTGAACGCGGTCCGGTTCCGTCACGCCGGTGCGGATGTTGCGCCTCAGGAGGATCTGTTCGTCCGAGGACGTCGGAGACTCTAACACGAGCCTCGAGGGCTGCTTCCGACGCCGAAGCTCCCGCAGCGGCAGCGGCCCGGCAGACGGACACCGTCGATGATCTCCATGGTGCTCACTGGATCGAGTTGTAACTTAGTCGCCAAATCGCGTCCCGAACGCTCGAGGTAGCAACCGGCAGTGCCCGGTACACGAGCTTCAAGCTTCGAGCTCCAGAAGATCGACGTGGAGTTGCGGCAACAGGCCGCTGGCGGGGACGGAGCCTGCGCCGCTTTTCTGGGCGCCTACACACTGCGGATCCGCCATATCGGTCTGCCTGTGGTCCTATCTCGATGTCGGCCTCGGTGTCCTCATCGAAGAGTTGGCGGAGGAGACCATCAGCTAGAGCGCTTTCGATTTCTGTGACGCGCGCCGTGAGGCCTTCGTGCTGTGGGCCTTGGGGCGTCCCTCGTCCTTCGGCCTTGGGCTGGACGCCCCGCGTCGGACGACGGACCGAAGGCCTCAGGCCGGACCACGGCCCAGGAACGGACCAACCCCGAAGGACCACGACCAAAGGACGATGACCTCCAGCGAAGTCGAAAACGCTCTAGTCGCTCAGGTCCAGCGCCACGACGTCCTTGCGGTCACGCAGGAACACGGTCGTTCCGACGACTGTCGGGGGCGTCCAGGCGCTCGACGTCAAGAGCTCCTTGCGGGCGTGCACCTGCAGCCCTGTGTGTGAGACCGATGCCACGGCGATCTCGCCGTGCTCGTCGACAATGACGAGCGTGCCGTTGGCGTCGACCAGCTGGGCGCGTGCAAAGCTCCGATCCCGCCAGACCTCGACGCCGGTTTCGGCATTGAGGGCAACCAGAAACGCGGGACCGAAGTCGCCGCTCGAGCCGATGATCAAATCGCCCATCAGGAGCGCTGAGCCGAAGTGCAGACGCATGCGCTGGTTCGACCAGAGCTCGGTCGGCGTGGTGCGCCCGTCCGTTCGGGTGAGACTGAGCACACGGCTCCCGCCGCCATACGCCGACGAGATGAACAGCCGATTGCCTGAAACCCACACGGGCGTGCTGATGTTGAGGCCGTACTGCGCAGGGTGCGGGTATCGCCAGAGGATCCGACCAGAGGAAGGGTCCATGCCCGCAAGCTCCTTCTGGCCCCACACCGCCAGCTCGGGTCGGCCATCGACGTCCATGACGGTCGGCGATCCAGGCCCCAGCGCGAACGGCTCTCCCTGCCAGGCAACGGCGCCAGTAGCCCGGGTGAACGCGACAATTCCCTGATCGCTGCCTCCGAGCGGCAAAATAACCTGTTCGCGGTACGGGAGCGGGCTCGACGCAAAGGCGTTGTAGTCGCTCAGCTTGAAACGCGCCACCAAGTCGTGCGACCAGCGAACCGCCCCGTTTCGGAGGTCGAGCGCGTGGAACTTGCCGGTGATGCCCACCGCGAACACCATCCCGTCTGCGATGAGCGGCGTCGAGTACGGTCCTGCACCCGCCGACTTCAACCAGACGTCGAAGTAGCCATCATGTGTGAGAGGCGCTGCGTACGCGTGCTCCCAGCGCGTCGCGCCGGTCGCCGCGTCCAGCGCGACAATGACCTCGCTCTCCCCGCGGCGAACCATCGTCACGAGCGTCGCGCCATCGACGAGAATCGACGAGTAGCCGTCTCCGAGCGGCCGCCGCCAGAGTTGGCGTGGGCCCGCTACTGGCCAGGTCCGCGCGATGCGAGCCGAGGTGACGCGGAAGTTCCTCGTCGGTCCGCCCCACTGCGGCCACTCGCCCTGCGCCGCGCGGAGATGGTTCGAAGGGTCGGACCCGAGAGCGAGGAGCACGAGCGCGGCCAGGCACGCGCGCACGCACGTCGGACGGTTTCCTGTCGTCACGCTCGTTACCAGCATGGGTCCCATCCTACCCTGGGCGGTCGCCGATCAACGGATCGCGAGTGGTCGAACGGGTGAGCCGGTTGCGCCGCGGATGCGCTCGGTCAGGTTCATATACAGGAACTCGTAGACGCGATCCCGCGCGAGCTCGCGGAGGTCCATGTTCTCCAGCATGAGCACGCCGCCGAAGAGCAGCTCGTGATGGACATTGCCGAGCTCGGGTCGCGTCGGCGGCTGGATCGTCACGCAGCAGCTGTCGGCCCCGACCATCGACGCCTTCTTTTCAGTCGCCCAGCGCGCCACTTCAACGCCGATCCCGGGTGAGCCCTGGTTTTCCCCGACGAAGAACCGTGAGTCGTTGTACTTCTGCGGATTGGACCAGTGCATGACCCATCCATAGTTGAACAGGATGGCATCGCCCGGCTCGAGGCTGTCCTCCCGGAGGCCCTGCTTGGCCAGCGCCCCGCGGACATCCGCCAGCGTGACCTCGTAGCGACTGTCGAGTGCAGTTACGCCTTTGTAGCCGGCGATGTCTATCAGGATGCCGCGCGTGATGATCGGCTTGATGTGCTCGACGCCCAGGGCTTCGAGGCCACCGACACCACGATTGCGACCAGTCAATTCCTCCTGCGTGAACCCGTTGTAGTAGACATGCTTCGTGGTTCCGTCGGCCATGCGGACCGCCTTCCCCTGATGGCCGAATCCATCGAACTGCGTCCCCATCTGGCCGATGAAACCGGTGAAGTAATCCGACTGTGCGATGCCCGTTCCCTCCTGTGCAGGTGCGACGGGTGAGATGATCGTCAGGAAGTACGGCCGATAGCCGTACTGCGGCATCGCCGCATCGTAGATGTGCCCGAGCTCATACGTGTGGCCTGTCTTCGGAATCCGCAGGGCCTTCAGGATCTTCTCGGGGGTGACGTAGTTCGAGTTGCCGGCCTGGTCCTTGGCGCCGTGCGCGGAAGGCCACCACGGACCTTTGTCGCGCGTCTGCGCGAGGCCGACACCGGTGGCGGCGGCGGCGAGAAGAGCGAAGGCGGCCATGTGGGCGGTCGAACGCATCGACATTCGGCGACTCCTCACGAGAGTGGGTGGGCGGATCGACGTCGCGCGGCATTATTACAGAGACCGCACCAGTTCGATCACGACGTGCGCGACGTTCGTGAGGTCGCTTTCTCCTGGAGATGCCTTACGCTGGCGCGACGTCGCAGCGGCGCGCGTTCGACGTCTGTCGCTGGCGGCCCCGCTCAGGTCTTCACGGCCGATCGTCCCGGTGCGGTTCCTGCTCGGTCGCGGCTGGTCGTTCCTCGTCGATAGGGTCCTGCGCCGGTGCGCGTGGGGACAGAGGCGATCCCACCGCTCCGCCGGTCGGCGATTGCAGCCTAGCGCGGCTCTCCCTGGCGAAGACCCATCCGGCACACAGATCGACTGGTCTGCCCGCGTCATCGAAATGCTGGTGACACATGAAAGGCACGTCCTCGATCGTGCAGCCGAAGGCGTCCAGGACGGTCTCGAGGGTGGTATTCGCCGACGTGCCCTTGACGAACGCGCACGTCTTGCACCGGGGCGGCACCGCGGGACAACGAAGCCGCACACGTCGCTCGCCTTCGTCCGCGGCTTGCGCGAGAAGGTCGCCGATTTCGTAACGGTCAGCCACGTCAGAAGATGGCCGTCGGGTTGACGGCGCTTCCGCTGCCACGCAAGACCCTCAGGGGGAGGGCGATGAACATGAACTCGTACCGGCGCTCCTCTGCGCATGCCGTGGCGAGCGGCTCGAGCAGTGCATTGTCGACGAGGGCCACGCCGAAGTTGGCAAGTACCGCGTGCACGCGATCCGGCTTGGCGGGCCCGCACACCTCGTCGCACGCATCCATCATGTCCCACGCGAGCACGGCGACGTCACGGTCGCGGATGAACTTGGCGCACGACGCGTGCAACCCCGGGCGTCGGTTCGGTTGCTTCGACGGAGTACGCTCGTACGCTTCGCGCCCGCTGTAGACGAGTAACGCATCACCGGCGCCGACAGCGACGCCTTGTGCCTTGGCGATTTCCTCGAGTTCCGATCCGTGCACCGGTCGTTCCGGAGTGACGTGCGATTCGCGACGATGACGAGGCACATCGATCAGGACGCCACGGGTTATGAGACGTGAGCTCCACGCGGTGATGTCGCCAAAACGCGCTCCGCTGGTATCGATCTCCTTCGCGGGATCGCGGCCGTTCCATAGGCCCTCTCGAATCCAACTGTGGCAGAGTGCGTCGACGTGCGTGACGGCCGAGCCATGATAGATGTAGCCGTAGTGATCGGCCATGAAGCCGCCGCCGACGCTGGCCGGCGCGGGGGAGATGCGAACGAAATGTTCGGTCGGTTCGAACACCCGGCCCAAGGACACCGTCCTCCCGGTTTTCACGAGCGCCGCGGCGGCGGCACGCTTCTGCGGCGTAATCAGGTTGACGGCGCCCACCTGGTCGTCGGCGCCCCAGCGACCCCAGTTCCGGCGCGTGCGGTAGAAATCGAGAATTTCTTCAGCCGTCGGTACGCGGGTGTCGATGGCTTGGCCCGCACCTGCCACGCCGCCTGGCGCGGGGGAAGGACCGGCCGCGTTCGCCGCCGCCTCCAGCGGTCCTGCGTGGGCCGCGTTCCGCCGACCGATGACCGTCCCGCCAGCCGCTGCCGTGGCGAGAAGAAAGCGTCTTCGTGAAGATCTCACGGTGTCCTCTGCTTTAGGGATGCGATCGGTTTCGACACGGACGAGGCGGTTTCGCGAACGCTGAGGCTATGACCTTTGAGTCGCGCTGTCAATGACCGAGGGCGGTCGAACCCGGGCGCGTGGTACTGGTCCGTGACGTTCGGGGCGGGTGGATGCGAGACTCCGCGAAGCGCTGAGGCGATCGTGCCGGGCGATCGACGCGCCATCGCGCCACGGAGGCGTGGTGCCGCCTGAAACGGCCGACGAACGCGGAGCGGCCGTCCTCGAGCGCGTCGGCGAGCGCCTGGCCGCGGACCGCGACACGCCAATCCTTTCGGCGAGCGGCGGCGTCGCCGTCTACCTGAGAGATGGCGACGCGGCGACGCTTGTGCTCCGCGCGGCGGATCGCACGCTGTACGAAGCAAAGAAGCGACGCGGAACCGCGCGCCGGGTCGAGTCGTCGTCTCGCCCGCACGCACAGACCGCGTAGCGCCCTTTGTCCGGATCGTGCGATCCGGCTCGAACTGCCGGGAAACTAGATCATGCCGTTCAACGTGCGCAGAGCCCGCACGCGCACCTTGCGGCTGGCCGGCTTGGCCTTGATCATGATCGACTCGCCCGTGAACGGATTCCGGCCGGGACGCGCCTTCGTGGCCGGCTTGTTCACCGTCTTGAGCTTCATGAGTCCCATCAGGTTGAACTCTCCGCAGCCCTTCTTGCCGAGGTCGGCCGCGATGATGTCGCTGAGCGCGCTGAACACTGCCTTCACCTGACCCGGCTTCATGTCCGTGCCCATGGCGATCGTCTTGACGACGTCAGCGCGGGAACGGCGGGAGCTCGCCGGCGTTACTTTGAATACCTTCTTCTTCGCGGTCTTGGCCATCTCTCAATCCTTCCTTGTCTCTCGAACGTTAGCGTGCCCGAGCCGTGTGATCGTGCAACTGGAACCTGTGGTTGCCCGGCGTCTGGCACCACAGCGCGCATATCGTAGCGTTTTATCGATCAAATTGGTACTTCTAACTTCGGACCTTCGGCGATTGGCGTCGCCCGGCGGCTACCGATCCCGTTCCGCCACGAGGCGCGCGAGCGTCTCGGCCGTGGCCGATTCGCCGTCGAGCCAGAGGTGCCCAATCGAGTGCGAGTTGTCCCCGGTCCGTGCGAACGAGGAAGGGCGGTTCGGCTCGGGGTCGGATGACGGGCGTTCCGTCCACCACCCCCTCCTGATGGCGCCTATCCTCCGAGTGGGGCAGTGTGCCTGATCGGGTTACCATCGTCTACAGGGAGCCCGCGGACGCGGCGGCTGCGCCACTTGGGCGAAGACGTGTCGGCCTGCCCAAGAAATGTCAAGCCTTGCGAATCACCTGTTCCGGGCCAGAGACATCTATGGCGTGTCGCCCGTGTGGCTCCAACACGCGGCGGCCACGGCCTTTGGCCTCGTCTGGAAGTGGCAGCGCTACGGCGGGTCGTTCGAGCAGGCCACACGCGCGGCCACCGCGCGCGAAAGCTTCAGCCCAGAACAGTGGAGAGAGTACCAGACCAGCCAGCTTCGACACCTGCTGGCGCATGCGCACGCAACCGTGCCTTACTACCGCGACACTCTTGACCGGGCGGGCATCACACGGCACGACTGCTCCAGTTTCGAGTACGAGCGTCTCTCGTGTCTGCCGTTCCTCGAAAAGGAGACCGTCCGGCGCAGTCCACTCGGCCTTGTTTCGTCGGCCGCGAATCCCCGCCAGTTGCACAGAGCGCAGACCAGCGGCACGACGTCAACACCGCTGACCGTGTCGCTGTCCCGCGAGAGCCAGCGCGCCTTGACCGCGGTGTGGGAAGCACGGGGCCGCCGCTGGGCCGGTGTCCGCCACGGAATGCGCCGCGCGATGATAGGCGGAAGGCGAGTCGTTCCCGACCCGCAATCACCGCCGCCGTTCTGGCGTTTCAACTGGGCCGAGCGTCAGATTTACCTCTCGGCGTGGCACGTGTCGCCACGGAGCGCGAGTCACTACGTTGACGCCCTCAACCGGTTCAGCCCCGAGTATTTGGTTGGCTACGGATCCAGCTACTTTCTACTCGCCCAAATCATGCGGCAGCAGAACTTGAAGCTGACGCGGCGCCCTCGTGCGCTGCTCACGAGCGGCGACATGCTGACGGCCGAAATGCGCACGACGCTGGAGGCGGTCTACGACTGTCCGGTGTTTGACAGCTACGGTAGCGCCGAGGCGTGCTGCCTGGCGTCCGAGTGCGAGTTCCATCGCATGCATGTGAGCCCCGATGTCGGCATTATCGAAGTCGTTGACGCGGCGGGCCGAGCGGTGGCCGACGGCGATGCGGGAGAAATCGTGGCGACCGGCCTGCTGAACCTGGCCCAGCCTCTCATTCGCTACCGCATTGGCGACTGGGGCCGCCTGGTCCACGACGCATGCCCTTGCGGTCGGCGAATGCCTGTGCTCGAGGAACTCGGCGGCCGGCTGCAGGACACCCTTGTCACGCCGGATGGGCGGCTCATTCGAAGGGCCGAAGGACTCGTTCTCGGCGTCGACACGATTCGAGAGGGCCAGATTGTTCAGGAACAGCTGGACGAATTCTGCGTGAGGATCGTTTGTGAAGGTCGCTTCGGCGAAGCTGAGCGGACCGTGATTACCAAGCGGTGTCGCGAGCGTCTCGGCGACGTCACAGTCCGATTCGAGGTCGTCGACCGCATCGAGCGCACGAGCGGCGGGAAGTTTCGCTCCGTGATCTCCAACCTCCGGACGCCTGCCGAGCACACGGCGGAGGACGCACGTGCGGTGTGACGAGACGGCGCGCCCAGCCCTCGATCTGCTCGACGGCTTCGGGACTGAAACCATCGACCACTTCGGACGTTCGCTTCGCGATCACCTCGCGGGTACCGAACGGCTGCTTCTCGGGTGGTGCGCTCCAGCACATGTCTGCCGGGCCGGGCTGTTCCACGCGATCTATGGCACAGCGACATTCCCGCAGGCCTCGAGCGAGTCCGCCCAGCGCCGCAGGATCAGGGAGCTCATCGGCGATCGGGCCGAAGTGTTGGTCCATATCTTCTGCACGGCCGACAGGAAGCGCCTGCTGCTTGACAACCTCTCGCCGCCCTACCAATGGGTCGACCATCGCACGGGCCGTGTAGCGACGCTTGACGCGGACACACTCACCGAGCTCGTGATGCTGGAAGTCGCGAACTTTCTCGAGCAGTTCGCGGCGCGTCCGGACCTCCCGCCGCGTACCGTGCACGAGATGAAGAGCCGCTTTGCCGCGGCACAGGCGTTGCTGCCTGACTGCGCGCAGAGAGCGTGCCGTTCGGCATTTCCTGGCTGGCCAGACGTTGGCCCGTCGCTCGCTTCGTTTGCGCCGTTTCTGATAGCCGCCAACGTGCGCGGACTGATTGACGCCGGGCGGCTGCGGGTCGGCCCGGGACGTGGCCACGCCGGCCATGTCGTGCTCGGCGAACTGGTTCCCCGCGATGGCAAGGTCCTCACCGTGCTGGATCAGGAGCGGCGTCCGCATGCGGTCGACGCGCCCCGACGCATTCTCGCGGTGCTCGGCCCCCGAGATTCGTCGACCCACACCTGCGCCATCCTCCCGCCGGAAGGGCTCGACGTGCACGAGGGCGCCGAAGTCCGATGGGTGGCGGGCGAAAGCGGCATCGTCGGTCAGCTCGAGCGGGAAGCGCACGCCGATTCCATCCACTGTCCGGAACTCGCGCCCCGGTTCCGCTGCATCGGCCTACTCTCTGAAGGAAACGACGTCGTCGACATTCGCCGGTTTCGTGTTCGGCCGACGACGACCACTTTGTCGACGCCGGTCGTCCTGGTGGGGGCGACGTCAACCGGGGCTGGCAAGACTGTCCTGGCGAGTCAGCTCATTCGCCGCTTGTCCGATCGCGGGCTGGCCGTCGGGGCCATCAAGGTGACAGGCACCGGCGGTGTCATGGATTCGCTGCAGCATGCCAGGGCCGGCGCCGTCGCGACACTCGACAGCGTCGACGCTGGGCTCATTACCACCCATGGCCCTGCCGCCCCGTTTCACGAGCGGATTCCGGACGTCTTCCGGCGACTGCAAGACCACCGAGTTGACGTCGTCGTCGCGGAGCTCGGCGGCGATCTGGTGTCTGCCAACAATCCTGAACTGTTCGCTCTCACCGAGATCATGGACAACGTCCGGCTCATGCTGGTGGTGTGCAACGACGCGCTCGGTGCGGCCGGTGTGCAGCGATTCGCCGAGGCGCGCCTGGGTTTCCCGGCCTCGAAAATGATCTACCTGAGTTCTCCCTTTCGCAATCACGCAGGGATGACGCGTCGTATGCACTCGGTCGGCGTGCCGCGCGTTTATGATCCCCGATCCGACAGTGACTTGGCTCAGTTGGCTGAGCTCATCGCGAGCCAGATAACGTCATGAGGCCTTCGTGGCGTTCGTCTATGCCTGGATCTCGCTCGATTTGCTGCTGGCGGTAGCCTTGCCGCCGATCTCGATGCGGCTGTGCGAGGCCAAGGTTGCAGCGACACGGTTCACGATCTACATGGCCGTTTCAAACTTCGGCATTTCGTTTGGTGCATTCGTACTCAGCAAGATCGATTCGGTGGGCGGCTTGCCCAGCATATTCCCCACCATCGGTGCCGGCATGTTGATCAGCCTGACGCTTCTGCTCAGTGTCCGCTATCCGCGCCGCCCAGAACATTACGAACAGATCGCGGTGGGAAGAGCGAGGCGGCTCCGGGTCGGATAACCGCGGTTCCGTCAACCACCCCCTCCTATGTCCGGAAGGACGTGGCGTAGGCGGAGCCCTGGTGCCTCCCTGCGCCGTTGCTCATTACCTATCCGTCGTCCCGGCGGCGACTCGTATCGATGGAGCCACGGGCGGTCAGGCACTAACGTGACGCCGGATACCGAGCTTCTTCATGCGGCTGCGCAACGTGCTCGGGTGGAGGCCGAGGATCTTGGCCGCGCCACGGTCGCCCTCGATATGCCAGGCTGTCTCGGCCAGTATCGTCAGGATGTGCGCGCGCTCGGCCTCGGCAATCGTGAGGGTCTTATCCGCGGGCGCCGGATTCGCTTCAACCGATTCCCGCCCCTCATAGCGCAGGACGGCGGGGTCGATGACCAGTGCGCCTTCGGGAGAGAGAATGACGGCGCGCTCGACGACATTCTCGAGCTCGCGCACATTGCCGGGCCACGGGTACTCGATCAGGCGTCGGAGGGCCTCCTCAGGAATGCGGTCGATCCGTTTGCCAAATTTGGCGGCATGCTTGGCCACGAAGAAGGGCGCGAGCAGCGAGATGTCGTCGCGGCGATCGCGCAGCGCCGGCACCGCGATCGGAAACACATTCAGGCGATAGAACAGATCGGCGCGAAATTGGCCGGCGGCCACGGCCTTCTCGAGGTCTCGGTTCGTGGCGGCAATGACGCGCACATCAATCCTGAGCGTCGTGTTCGAGCCGACCGCCTCGAACTCCCGTTCCTGCAGCACGCGCAGCAGCCGCACCTGTACCTCCAGGGGAACGTCCCCGATCTCGTCCAGGAAGATCGTTCCGCCATGGGCCAAGGCGAAGCGACCCGGGCGCCTCGTCAGCGCTCCCGTGAAGGCCCCCTTTTCGTGCCCGAACAGCTCACTTTCGATCAGCCCCGTCGGGAGGGCCGCGCAGTTCACCTTGATGAATGGCTTGTCCTTACGCCGCGAGCTCGCGTGCAAGGCGCGGGCGACGAGCTCCTTGCCCGTGCCGGTCTCGCCCAAAATGAGCACGGTCGCGTCGGTCGGGGCAACCTGGCGCACCCTTGAAAGCACCTCCTGCAGGGCCGCCGAGCGGCCGACGATCTCGTCGAAGTTGTGCTCGCTCCTGATTTCCTCGCGCAAGTACGCGTTTTGGTGCTGCAGTCGATTGCGCTCGCGCTCGGCCAAGACCTGTTCGGTGATGTCCACCAGCATCGTGCGCGTGTGCGTCCCGTCGGGCTCGGGTCGCGAATGGCGATGAATCCACACCGGTCGGCCGGTGTCTTTGCGGCGCAATTCGAGGACGATGTAGGGCTTCTCTTGCCCCGCCTGTTCAGCCGCCAGGGAATCATGGACGCGCTCGTACGCCTCCCGGGTCGGCGCCACCAGGCTCAGGCCCACCGTACTCGTGACTTCTTCGGGGCGGAGGCCGAGGATCCGCTGGGCGGCTCGGTTCGCGCTGATGAAGCGCGTTTGCGTGTCCTCGTACACGTAGCCGATTGGGGCTTCCTCGAAGAGGTCGCGCCAGCGCCGCTCGGAGTCCGCGAGCTCCTGTTGCAGCTGGACTCGCTCCAGTTCCGCCCCCGCGCGGGCGGCGAAAATCCTGAAGATCGAGCGATGTGGGACCTCCTCGCTCATCGGTCGCGTGTCCATGAAGGCGAGGTGTCCGATCACCTGCCCGGCTCCGTTTTCGAGGGGTACGCCCAGGTAGCTCTCCGCCCCCATCTGGGCCAGCAGGGGGTCACGCGGGTAGCGCGTCCGGACGCGATTCGGATGGTGGCACAACCCACTGCGGATGACCTCCTTGCAGGGCGTCCCCTCGAGGTCGTAGACGACAGTGTCGAGGAAGCGCCCCTGATCCCACAGCGCGAGCGTACGCGCCTGATCGCGGGCCGGACCGACCGCCGCGACCAATCCGCCGCTGATACCGAGCGCGGTGCACATGTTGCGGACCAGCTCGCGGAAAAACTCGTCGCCTGTCGCCCGGACGGTGCCCTCGAGGATCCGACGCACGAGCTCGTCATCGCTCATGGACGGATGCTCCTCGAAACTCGCGTCGGCAGATCGTTCCATCGCCCTCACTCCGCAGGCATCCGACTCATCGGCGCGAGTAGATGCGCCTCCTATTGACCGGCGGATTGTAGCCCGGTGTGAAAGTACGGCGCCGACGAATTCGAATCACCGTGACGACAGTTCGTCCCTTGCGCGACCTGGCACGCCGGTTCGTTGACAGATGCTGTGGAGCGGGAACTTATCAGTTTCGCGCCACTGCAGCAGGACCCGGGGGCGAGAGGCGTCTATGCCGACTTCCTGGGCGATGACGCGCAGCGGGTCCACCATGTCGGCCTGCGCCTGTGAGGCCGAGACGCGAGCTTCCGGACCGCGGAACAGGTGGTCTGGCTGGAACGCCACGGCGGCAGGATGGGCGTGAACGCGGGACACTTCGCGCAGGTCGACGTCGGCCTCGGCGTGTTCGTCGAGATCCTGGCCGAGGAGACGATCGATCGCGTCCATCCATGCCGGTGAGCGTTCGGCCGGGCGTCGGGCCCTGAAGGCTCAGCGAGAGCCATCGACCGCGCTACCGGGACGCTGTCCTCAGGACGGCGATGAGGTATTCGTATTCGATCTCGACCGGGCCCTCCGACCGACCATGGTTCCAGCGGATGATGGCGTCCGCAAACAGGCGATCGAGCTCGGCGCGCCGTTCGGGCACACGTGCCAGCCCGGCGCGCATCGTGACCAGGGGACCGAAGGTGTCCATGAACAGCCGGGCGTAGTCGGACGGAGTTGCCGCCCGCTCGACATAGGTGCGCCGACTCGACGTGAGCACGGCGACCCGTTCACCGAAGAGTGTTCGCAGGTGCGCCTCGTCTCCCCACAGAATGGGAGGCAACATGCCGGGAGGAGCCGGCGGCGCGAACGGGGCCAGGAGGGCGAAGAACTCACCGCCGACGCCTTCGGGTGTGAAGCTGATGAGCCCGATCGTTCCACCGGGTCGGCACACGCGCACGAGCTCGTCGGCCACGGCCTGGTGATCTGGCGCGAACATGGCGCCGAGGCAGGACGTCACCACATCGAACGCGCCATCGTCGAAGGGGAGCCTTTCCGCGTCGCCTTCAATCCACTCGATCTCGACGCCCGCCGCCGCGGCGCCACGTCGGCCCGCGTCGAAGTGCTCCGGCGTCAGGTCTGACGCGACGACCGTCGCACCGCGCATGGCCGCGCGGATGGCCACATTGCCCGAACCGGCGGCCACGTCGAGCACGCGGTGGCCCGCCGTGATGCCGCACGCGTCGACCAGCACAGGACCCAGTTCCCACACGGTCGCGCGTGCAAACCGATCGTAGTCGCCCACGGCCCACATCGCCCGATGGTCGGCCTTCTCCATCCTGCCGGCCTCGATCGACCGACCCGCAGTGAACCGTGCATCGATTGCCACAGTCACCTCCCTCTGATTGGCGCCTCACGTCCGACGGCAATCAGGCTAGAGGGAAGGACGGCTCGGCACCAGTCCTGAGCGTCCGCATTGTTTGTCAGATCGTCCGGTCGTCGGCGACAGGGGTGTAGGATGACCCTCCGGGTGCACCTTGGCGGACGTGCCTGGCCAAATCGCGTCGCAGCCGGCGCCTGAGCTGGCGCTCCATGGTTCGGACACGCTGTCGGAGGTGCTCGAAGCTGTGCGGCTGACCGGCGCGCTCTTCTTCCTCGTGGAGGCCGGTACGCCGTGGGTGGCCGATGCGCCGGCCTCGACCCACCTGACACCCGTGATCCTTCCTGGAGCCCAGCACGTCATCTCGTACCACGTCGTTCGGGAAGGGGTGTGCTGGTGCGAGTCACCAGGGGAAGCTCCGGTGAGGCTCGAGGCTGGTGATGTGCTCGTCGTGCCCCATGGCCACGCGTATCAGCTCGCCAGCACCGAGGGGCTGCGATCGGGCTGGTCGCTCGATGATGCGCTCGGCTGGTTTCGCGCGATGGCGGGCGGGCGCCTGCCTGTTGTCGTCACCGAAGGCGGTGAGGGCCCTGAGCGCATCCAGCTGATCTGCGGCTTCCTGGGTTGTGATGCGTTGCCCTTCAATCCGGTACTGATCATGCTGCCTGCGCTGATGCGCGTGCGCCTCCATAGCGGTGCCGCGGCCCGGCTGCAGGCGCTCCTCCAGTTCGCGGTGGACGAGTCGAGCCGGACTCGACCAGGTAGCCGCTCCGTCCTGCTGCGGATCGCGGAGCTCGTGTTCGTCGAGGTGCTGCGAAGCCACCTGACGAGCGCGACGGAGCAGGGCTCCAACTGGCTCGGCGGGCTGCGTGATCCCGTCGTCGGCCGTGCGCTGGCGCGCCTGCACGCCGAGCCCGCATCTGCCTGGACGCTGTCGACGCTCGCGCGCGACGTCGGAACGTCGCGTTCCGTCCTGGCCGAGCGTTTCGCGTCGTTCGTCGGACGTCCCCCGATGTTGTACCTAACAGAGTGGCGCATGCATCTGGCCGCCAGGAATCTCTCTGACGGCGAGACGGTCGGCGCCGCGGCGAGCGCTGTCGGCTACCAGTCGGAGGCTGCCTTCTGTCGTGCGTTCAAGAAGGTCACGGGCGTGACGCCCGCCTCGTGGCGCCGCCGGGGACGACCGGTCGGCTGACGTCGACTGCCACTGTTCCGGGCGCGCCAGCCCAGCGCGCGCCCGCCACGAGCTCGGGGACGACCGAGTGCCGCTGGGTGTCGCTGGTGTTGTTGGTCGGATCAAACGTGGTCGAGGCCTCCGAGCGCATCGCTGCCGTCGAACACCGCGCCTGCGCCCTCGAGACCGTTGGTGACGTCGAGGATCACGGGCGCGCACTCGCGGGACTCAGGACCATCCCGTTGCCGAACCCGAGCACCTCGAGGCCGAACGCACTGTGACAGTCTGGCTGACAAGATAAAATAGGGGAGTGAACCATCGACAGATCGCCACTCCACGCATTCTTGCGTTCTCGGGAAGCTCCCGCGTGGACTCCTGGAACCGCAACCTGGGAGTGCTCATCCTGCCCGTCGTGGCCGTGCCCACTGTCGCCAAGGCGTTCGCAGCCGCTGGCGTCATGACCGACCAGCGCGCGAAGAGGCGGTTGACCGACTCTTGCCCCCGTCCGGCGGGCACCGTCACGAGTCTCGGATAGCGTCCCGCCCGCATGGCTGCCTGCTGGACGACCGCCGCCGAGTACGACCGTTTCGCTGACATCTACGCCGTCTGGACCGAGACGGCCGCCTCCACACGTGCCAACCTGGCGTTCTACGTCGAAGCCTACCTGGCGGCGGAAGGTCTCGTGGTCGAACTGGGCGTCGGCGACGGCCGAATCGCCGTGCCGGCCGCCGCGCAAGGATGCAAGATCATCGGGGTCGACCTGTCGTCGGCGATGCTGGCACGCTGCCGCCGCCGCGCCGAGGAGGCAGGCGTGCTCGACCGACTCACGCTGATCCACGCGGACTTCCGGGACTTTCGGCTCGACGCGCCCGCCAGCCTCATCGCGCTGCCGTACCACAGCCTCGGCCACCTGCTGACCCTAGGCGAGAAGCGCCAGGCCCTGGCCCACATCTGCTCGCAGCTGCGGCCCGGCGGGTTCTTCGTCTTCGACGACTTCCTGATGACGTCGGCCCTCGTGGATCACATGCGGCGGGTGCAGCTGCGCGCCGCGTATCGGACGTCCGCTGGCGTGGAGACGCTGCTCTGGGTCACTTCCTTGGTGAAGGAAGCGTCTCAGTTGATTGATGTGGTGACGTGGGAAGACGAAGTAGACGAGGAGGGCCTCCTGATGCAGAGGCGCTACCGACGTCTGAGTCTCAGCTGGCTCGAGCCGGCGCAGGCGCGGAGCCTCCTCCTCGAAGTCGGCTTTGAGGTCGAGGCCTGTTTCGGGGACTTCGCGCGCACACCTTTCTCCCCCGCCACCGCGCAGGAGCAGGTGTGGATCGCGCGAAGGCCTGGCTGAGCCCGAGGACATGACGCTCCCCGGGAAGAGGACACGATGATCGGAACGACAGGCTTGCAAGCCCTTCGCGTGGACTGCATCGTCGGTATCTACGAGCACGAACGGCAGGCGCGCCAGCCGGTGATCGTGGACGTCGGGCTCGACTACGACTTTGCCGCCGCGGCGGCCTCCGATGCCATTGCCGACGCGGTGGACTACGACGGCGTGGCGGCCGCAATCACCGACCTCGCCGAGCGCCGTGCCTTCCAGCTCATCGAGACCATGGCGGAGGAGTCTGCCGCAATGCTGCTCGAGCGGCTCCCGCAGGTGCGGCGCGTGACGCTGGAGATCCGAAAGCCCGCAGCCGTCCCTGCCGCCGCATGCTCCTTCGTGCGGGTGGAACGCACCCGATGACGAGCGTGGAGTGCGCAACGCCCGTGGCCGTGGTCACCGGCGGGGCCCGCAGGCTGGGCCGCCACCTCAGCATCGCACTGGCGGCCCGCGGCTACGACATCGTGATTCTCTACCGCGAGTCGGAGTCCGATGCGCGCTCGCTGGAGCAGGAGATTCGCGCCACCGGCAGACGAGCGACGGCGCACGCCGTGGATGTCGGCGTGGAACGCCAGGTGGCCGAGGTGTTCGCCGAGATCGAACGGGAACAGGGCCGCGCGGACGTGCTCGTGAACAACGTGGGCAACTACAATCCGCAGCACGTCACCAGGCTGGATCCCGCGGTGTGGGATGCGACGATCGCCGCCAACCTCTCGGGCGCCTACTACTGCTGTTACCATGCGCTGCCGCTGATGAGAGCCGGCGGCAGCATCATCAACATCGGGATGGCCGGCCTCGAGGGCATCCGCGCCAACGTGCACGGCGTCGACTATTACGTCAGCAAGACGGGCCTGCTGGTGTTGACGCGGGCGCTGGCAGCCGCCTATGCCGAGCGCGGCGTGCGCGTGAACATGGTCTCGCCCGGGCAGCTCGAGAATTCCATCGATCTCCCGCCCCCCGACGAAATCGACCAGTGGGTGCCGCTCGGCCGGGCGGGCACGCTGCAGGACATCGCGCAGGCGGTCGAGTATCTGATGGACGCCTCGTATGTCACGGGGGTGAACCTCGATGTGGCCGGCGGCTATCGGCTCTAGCCGCCCATGACCGCCGCCTCGGGCCTGATACCGCTATGGCATCGGGCCGCCGAATGGGATCGCCGCCTCGCCATGGTGCAGCAGGCGCGATCGTTTGTGTACCTGTCCACCTACTACGTCGAGTACGACGCCTACGGCACGGCGATGCTGTCGGCCCTGATTGCAGCGCAACGGCGCGGCGTGGCGGTGAACCTTCTGATCGACGCGTTCGGGCAGCGCCTGGGCGGCGTCCTCATGTCATCCGCGGACAGGACGGCGCTGGCCGCGCTGCTCAACGATCTCCAGCGTTCGGGCGGGGTCGTCACCATCTATCAGCCGCGGCACGTCACCCAGCAGTGGCTGGGTGGCGGCCAGCACGTGAAGATCCAGGTATCGGAGGCAGGTGAGGCGCTGTTCGGCAGCAGTAACCTGAGTCATTCCTCGTTCGAGTGCTGGAACGAGTACTCAGTTTCGTTGCGGGGACCGGTCGTGCGGTTGCTGCTCGAGAGCTACCGTGCGATCGGCGGCCGCGTGGACGAGTCACACCTGCGCGAGCTCGCGGACGGGGACGATGGCGGAATCGCCGATCTCGCGCTGGAGTACTGGCTCTGCAACCCGAACACGCGGCAGGGTGTGTTCGGCCCGATCGGCTGGCGGGGGCCGAACGTCGTCACCGAGCGCCTCGCCGATCGGATTGCGAACGCCCGGGAGTCAATCTGGCTGACGAGTTTCTACTTCAAGCCTGTGGAGCCGCTGCTGACGGCGCTGGTGGCCGCGGCGCGCCGTGGCGTGCAGGTCGAGGTCCATCACTCGCATCGCGACGCGCTCCCGGCCACCGACCTTGCCTGGATTGCCGCGGCTGCCCACTACGACAGCCTGCTGGCGGCAGGCGTGCGCGTGTACGAGAACCGCAGCGGGGAGCACTCGAAGATCGTCCTCATCGACGGGGAGTGGGTGGCGTTTGGCAGCTACAATTTCGAGCATGCCGCCCACGACCGGCTGGCCGAGGCGATGCTCGTGAGCCGGGATCCCCGCGCCACGCAGCCGGCCGCGGACATCTTCGCGGAGCTGCGCCAGGACCCGGACAACGTCCTGGTGACCCAGCAGATGCTCGACGACCTGCCGGGCCGGCTCCAGGCCAGGCGCCGACTGCTCGGTCCGTTCAGGCGCTGGATGTAGCGTCCACACGCTGGGAAGGGAATCAACGGTGTCGTCAGAGAGTCTGCGCTTCACGGAGATCGAGCACAAGTTCGTCGTGGACGAGAGGTTCGACCTGCCGACGTTCCGCGATCGGCTCGCGTCGCTGGGCCCCACGAGGACGAGCGAGCTGGCCGTGCGCGACCGCTACTTCCTCACCGAGGGCGGCCATGCGCGCCGCGTGCTGTTCCGGCATCGCTTCGATGCCGAGCTGCATCACCTGACGGTCAAGCGCCTCGAGCCGGACCCCGAAGTCCGCCTGGAGGTGAACCTCGACCTTGGACATCACCGGGGCAATCAGGACGCCCAGGTGGATGCGTTCCTCGCCCAGCTGGGCGTCATCTGGCAAGGCACGCTGCACAAGGCGCTGGAGGTCTGGTACTTCCCCGATTGTGAGGTCGTGTATTACGAGGCGTTCACCTCGGCTCAGACGGTGCGGTGCGTGGAGTTCGAAGCCACGCGCAAGGGCTCGCTGGACGAGGCACTGGCCATCGTGGAACGCTTCGAGCGCGCCACCGGCTTCGACCATGCCGTCCGCTCGCGGATGTCGTTGCCGCAACTCCTGTTTCCTAACCTGCACGAGGCACTTCAGTCCACTGGTCCAGGCTGAGAGGGTAGGAACTATTAGCCCACGATGGGCACGCGTGGCTCGGCTCGTCATGCCGCCCGGATCCGATCGGCACCATGACGAGCGAGCCTTGAACGCTCATCATCGAGCGGAACCGGAATCAACCCGTTCGACCTCGCGTGCCACGAGGCCGTAGCTCACGTAGCCGAGGCCGGCGCCGCCGTACGCCTCCGGCATCAAGATGCTCAGCATGTAGAGCGCGCCCACTTCGCGGAAGATCGTGACGTCGGTGTGCTCGCGCCTGAAGGCGTCGAGTACGCGCGGCGCGAGCCGGTCCTAGGCCCGCGCCTGTGTCGCGCACCATCCGTTCGTTTACGGTCAGCTGCTGGTCGAGCAGGAGTGGGTCCGCCCAGTCGAAGCGCACGTCGGTCTTCGTTGTCAGGTGCCGCGTCGATCATGCCACGAACGGCGCACAGGCGCCTGCGGAATACGACGTCACTGGCGGGCCGTACCTTGTGTCTCGATCTCCACGGGACCGAAGTGCACCGTGCGGCGCGGAAAGTTGCTGTGTGATGCCATCTGAAAGTACAGGTACGCCGCCGAGAAGCCGACGACCGGCTCGACAGACGCGTAGACGAGCGCGCCGTTTTCCAAGATCTCCGCCCGTCGGTCGCGTATGGTGATCGTCAACGATTCCCGGCCGATCAGGCGGCCGGTGCGATTGCGCTCCGGCCAGCCTTCGGTGTAGAGGGTTCGCTCACGGCCCTGCCGGCGAACGGCGATCACCATCCTCGCGAGCTTCCCGGGCGGCACTCCGACGTACTCGACCTTCAGCCAGTCGGCCTGCACCAACGCGTTGCCCGCGGTCGCCAGCGGAGCGAGCACGGCTGCGGCCGACAGGTAGCTGCCGTTTGCCTGCCCGCTCCAATCGACATCGAATGAGATGCGGGCCTCACTCGACAGCTCGAAACGGGGCACGGCGCGAACGCCGAGCACTTTGATCGTCTCATCCGATGTGCCGCGTGTGTCGGCGCTGAGCGCGAGCTGAAAGCGGCGCAATGCTCCTGGTGTCTCCACGATTCGGACATCGCGTTCGCGGAAGTCCCCCGCGGATGTGACCTGCCAGCGGGCCGGGTCGAGATGTCTATCGGCGAACGTTTCAGTCCAGACGCGCCGCTGCCCGGCGCTGCCGGGCCCGACCGGCAGCGCCAAGAGCGTCACGCAAAGCAGGCACCAAGCGATCGGGTGTCTCACCTTCCTACGCTGGCGGTCGGATGGACCACGCGTCAATCGTCGCTATTGATTGTGTGCGACCGTGACGAACACGTCGCGCGTCGCGGCGTTGCCGGAATCATCCGTGCAGCGGACCGTGATGGTGTAGATCCGCCCGCTGCCGAGCCCCGACCGCTCGGCGCGCACCTGCAGTGTCAGGTCTCCGGTAATCGTCCAGTCCGGGCTGGTGTTGCCGTCGCCCGGGCCATTGACCGGCTCGTTGCTGCTGACCGCTAGGATGCTGCAGGTCAGCGACGCGTCACAGATGTCGACGGCGCTGACGGTCACTGCCACCGGACGCATCTGGTGGTTCGGCGGCCACAGCGCGGCGGGGCTCGCGGCGGCTGCGGTGACCGTCGGCGGCGTCGTGTCCACCACCGTCACTGTCGTCTGTGCTTGACTGGTGTTGCCCGCGTCGTCGCTGGCTGTGAAGGTGACCGTCGTCAGGCCCAGCGGAAAGACCGGAGGCGCGTTGCTGGTGATGGTCACACTGTCGTCGCAGTTGTCGGTAGCCGTCTGGAGCGGTACTACGACCGGCGTGCCCGCGAGGTTGGTCTGCTCACGTTGAATCGGCGCCGGCACGTTGGCGATGACCGGGGCGACAAGATCGAGGATGGCGTTCGCCGTGTACACATCCTCATTCGTGCCGTTGGTGAAGTTGGCGGCGCGCGCGTCGGTCCACACGGCGTGGGCCGTGCACCGGGATGTGGCGAGCCCGAAGTACTCACCGTAGTTGTTTCCGTCCCGGGCCGCGTTGTTCACCGACTCATCTGACACGGCCGTGGTCACCCTCTGATTGGCCGTCCAGGTGATGCCGTCGGTGCTCGATGAGATAAACACGTCCACTTGGCGGTTGTTCGTTGTATCGCTTCGAGCGTCGTACCAGATGGCGTAGACTACGCCGGCCGTCTGGTCGACGGCGAGCCGCGGGAAGAACTGGCTCGTGGTCGTCGCGTCGGCATTGACCTGCGTCGCCGCGCTCCAGGTGGCGCCGCCGTTGTCGGAGAAACGCACGAAGACGTTCGTGTCGTTGGTGGCCGTGCTCGTTCGATCGGTGTACGAGAGGTAGATGCGGCCGCTCGATCGATCCACGTCAACAGTCGCCACCGAGAAGAGACCGCGGTCGGGCTGCGCCGGAATCCGACTTGTGGCGGCAGCAAAGTCGGTGATTTGCACGGCCGTCACGGTCACATTGGCCCCATCGACCAGTGTCGTACCGTTGAGCGTGTCGTGGAATATGGATCCGACCCCACCACCCGTGTTCACTTCCCAGACGACGTGAAAGGTGCCCGCGCCATCCGGCGCCGCCCAAGGGACGAACGTTCGCTGCGCAGCATCGTTGATGCTCGTGTTGGTGGTCGGAAACGTCGTCCCGGCGTCGAGCGACAGCGATGCCTGGATGTTTTCGCCACCCGCTCCCACCCGCGCCCAGACGACGAGCACGTCGTCCGCTCCCGTCGCATCGGCACGCGTCGTCACCATGGCGGTGTGCAGGTTGTTCGCTCCGGCGTCTGTGGTCACCGTCGCCACCTGGCCGAAGGTCACGCCACCGTCTGTGCTGCGGGCCAGCAGCAGGCGGTTGCCCGTGCCGGTCGTGCTGTACACCACATACACGTTACCGTCGCTGTCGAACGCCACGTTCGGATCGAAGCGCGAATCGCCGGCGCCGAACGCGTCCTCGGCTTCGTCGATGAAGTTCGCCGTCCAGGTCGCCCCGCCGTCTGTCGAGGACCACGCCCCGAGGCGGCTGAGATCGGCGATGTGGTTGGCGACGGCGACCAGGTTCCGCCTGTTCGTCGGATTGACGGCGATCCCCACTTCGCTCTGGGCGCCGGCGAGACCGCTCACGTTCACATTGGCACCGATGACGATGGGCTGCGCGGCCAGCCGGCCCGCGGCAATGAGCGTCACCATCAGGAGCGTGCCCAGCCCGGTACGAAGCGGTGAGTAAGCGCGGCGCATGGCTTCCTCCTTCTCTCCGTGAAACCAACGGTTCGCAGGTTGCTTCAGGTCAGGAACACGCTTACGGTGCCGTGCAGGTCACAGTCAGACGGCCGGCAGCCTCGCTGCACGTGCAGCCGATCTGATCTGCCACACACCGGCAGGACGGGTTCGGGAGGCAGGCCGCAGGGAGGTCGATGCAGTTGTAACTCGGCGGCACACCGACCGGCCCCCCCGTCATGACTGAGCAGTACTGTCGGTCGGGGTTGCAGCTGAGGGAAGGGCCGCAGGCGAAGGCGCCCCGTGCGTCACTGGGTACCCCTCCGACGGCGGCAGGCGGAGTACCGTTGACGCACGCGACCGCCACGACAGCGACCAGCGCCATGACCACGGTTCGCGCGAGGTCAGCCATGCCAGCCTCCGACAAAGGCTACTACTTGAAAAACAAGAGTCAATGCAATTCAACCGACATTTCCGATTTGGCTTCCGAAGATCGGCCACATCCTACACACGCCCGCTCGAACGTCCTGGTCGCCGGGGTCACACCCCATGATGCCCGCCCCGGGGACCTGAATTCGTGGCGCCTAACCCGCCACCGCCCACAGTTCTCAGACACCTCTCCCACGTTCCGCTTGCTCTTCTCCGCCAACGGTCTGGTGTCGACCTCGCCCATCAGCCGGTCGGCACGGACAGTGCCCAGATTCGTCGGATCATCGACGCGAACAGCCGCCGCGTCAGGTGACTCTCCGCCAGCGGAGCCAGTCATACCTGGCGTGCTTGACGAGCCGCCCAAGGTTGGCGATTTCTCTCCAGGTGCCGCGTGCTCGGCCTTGTCGTGCTCGTCGCAGTGGCGAGCCTTGGTGTGGCGGCAGATGCGGCGAACCCGCACCTGGTATCGGCCGACGCGACGACTGGCGATCCGGTTTTTCTCTCACCTGGAAATGTCACCTGGGACACTGGCTTGAATCGTACCGGGAATCTCGGAGGGCGAGTTAGTTGAGTCAGGCTATCGCGACCTGCTCATAGTACTGCGCTTCGAATTCCGCGGGCGGCACGTACCCGATCGGCTCGAGCAGCCGCCGCGTGTTGAACCAGTCGACCCAGGTCAGGGTCGCCCATTCGACGTTGTCGAGATTCCGCCACGGTCCTAATCGCTGAATGACCTCCGTCTTGAAGAGCCCGATGACCGATTCGGCCAGCGCGTTGTCGTACGCATCGCCGCGGCTGCCAACGGAGGGCGCGATGCCCGCATCCGCCAGGCGATCCGTGTACCGCATCGAAAGATACTGCGTCCCCTGGTCGCTGTGGTGCACGAGTCCCGCGGGGGTCTTGCCGCCGCGCGCGTCGATCGCCTGCTCGAGCGCATCCAGCACAAAGTCCGTGCGCATGGACGACGACACGCGCCAGCCCACGATCCGGCGGGCAAAGACATCGATGACGAACGCGACGTAGACGAATCCGGCCCAGGTCGCCACGTAGGAGAAGTCCGACACCCAGAGCTGATTCGGTCGCGTGGCCACGAACGTGCGGTCGACCAGATCGGCGGGACGATCAAGAGCGGGCTGAGACTGCGTGGTGACTTTCCACGCGCGGCCCCGTACGGCGCCAGCCAATCCCATGGCCCGCATGAGTCGCTCGACCGTGCACCGGGCCACGTGGTGGCCCTCCCGGCGCAATTGTCGCCAGACCTTGCGCGGCCCCTAGACGCCGAAGTTCTCGTCGTGCACCCGCTGAATGAGCTCCCGTCGCTCGTCGTCGCGGCGGGCCCGCACCGGACGTTTGGTGGGATCCTGCTGCTGCGCGCGGACGCGGAAGTACGTCGACGGGGCGATCGGCAACACGGCGCAGATCGGCTCGACCCCAAATCGCTCACGATGATCGGTGATGTAGCGGACCATCACTTCGGTCGGCGGTCGAGCGCCGCCTTCGCGAAATACGCGGAGGCCGTTTGCAGGATTTCATTCGCGCGCTTGAGCTCGCGCACTTCCCGCTCGAGCTCCTTCACCCGCTGCCGCTCATCGGTCGTCAGCCCGCCACGCTGGCCGCGATCGCGCTCGTCCTGGTGTACCCAGTTGCGTAAGGTCTCCGGTGTACAGCCGAACTTACCGGCGATCGACGTCATCGCCGCCCACTGCGACGCGTGCTCCGGGCCGTGCTCGCGCACCATTCGGACGGCGCGCTCTCGGACTTCTGGGGAGTATTTCCTCGGTCTTGCCATGGGCTAATCCTCTCAAGGAATTAGCCTCCGAAAAGCCCGGGACGATTCACAACCATGATCTGTGAGGTGTCCAATAATGAACAGACCCCAGGAGCAGCTCTATTACTGAGGCGCACGATTGCGTAAGCTCACCTGGCCGCTGCGGAGCAATCCAAACAACAAGAGCAGCACCGCTGCCTGTCGGACGACGGGCAGAGAAGATCGCGTCCGTTGCAAGCACCACGAGCCTTCCAGGGACCACGGTCGGTTGGGAGGTCGAGGCGGATCATTGGCGCTTCAGTGTCGTACTTCGAGAAGGTCATTTCGACGTGCTCAAGAGCAGCCTTCCGATCCCTTAGCGGTGCACGAAGACCCGCTCTTGGAAGGGGGATTCGAGCCACGTCTGTGGCCGGGGGCCTGAAAGTGGCATGACGCGCGTGATTCGCTGCGAATCGACGGTGACTCCTCGCGCCGCGCGTCGCGGGTCCTCTCGTCTCACCAGGACATGGCCTTCCCTCCGTCGTGTCGGCCGACGGTCAACGCTGTCTGATGCATGTGAACGACCGCCACGGGCCACCGTCGTCGATGACCGTCATGACCAACTGGCCGGCGGTAGGAACTCGCTACCTCCGACCGCACAAACTGGGGGATGGTACCAGATAGCGCATGAACGTGGCGGTGGCCACCTTGCGGGACGACCGTATGACCATTGCCGCGGTGGCCGAGCAACCGGGCTCCGACTCGGAGGCTGCCTTCTCGCGCGCGTTCAAACGAGTCGTCGGTCGGTGGCCAGGTGAGGTGCGTCGCCCCGTGTCTCCGCCGGCGTCGCACGGATGACGCGACGTCGTCACAACGGCGGTGGCTGAGCTAAGACTCCTGTGTGGTCCTGATGGCTATTCTGAACCCGCGCGCGCCCGACCGGCGGCCAGACTCGTCTCATCGGCGTCACACGTGGGCCTGCGCGGACGGGCGCGGTAACCATCAGCGACCCACGGCCGTCAGAACTCTTACGTGATCGATCGTTGGGTGCGACCTCGCTCCGCAACGTTGGGTGACGTAACATCCATCTCGCTGAACACCGCGTGCCGAACCGAGGCGCACCAATCATCGGCAGGAGAACGCCAGTGAAGCATGTCCTCGCCGCATCCATGCTGGTCATCGGAGGGTGGGTGGCATCGCCAGCTGCGCAGCCGCAGGTTACGCCCGTCGCGCTCCCGCCGACCGAGAGCTCGGGGTCGGTTCTCGCTGATCTCAAAGGACTTGCCGGCCTGTCGATCTGAGGCCTTCCCGAACGACTACATGCTGTCTGCGGTCGTTCAGTCGCGATTCTGGAGGGAGCGATGAGGTACCTGTGCTTGATCTACGACGAAGAGAAGAAGATGGAATCGATGCCCAAGTCGGAAGCCGACGCCTTCATGGGCGAATACTTCGCCTTCACGGAGGGCATCAAGAAGAGCGGCCACTACCTGGGCGGTGAAGCGCTTCAGCCGGTACATTCGGCGACGACCGTGCGCATGCGCAACGGAAAGATCTCCACGACCGACGGCCCCTTCGCCGAGACGAAGGAGCAGCTTGGCGGGTACTACCTGATCAACGCCAAGGATCTGAACGATGCCATCCAGGTGGCATCGAAGATCCCGTCGGCGCGCTACGGCAGCATCGAAGTGCGGCCCATCATGGAATTCAACTGACGGGAGCCGGCCACTCGTGAGCGGGGATTCGACCGAACGGCTGCGTGAGACGGTAGACGCCATCTACCGCACCGATTCGCGCCGGGTCCTCGCCACGCTCATCCGGCTCCTCGGCGACTTCGACCTCGCCGAGGAAGCCCTGCACGATGCGTTTGCCGCCGCCGTGGACACATGGGCGCGCGACGGCGTGCCCGACAATCCAAGGGCGTGGCTCGTGTCGACCGGCCGCTTCAAGGCCATCGATGCCATGCGCCGGCGCGCCCGGTTCGACGCGTCGCTGACCGAGATCGCCGAGCGGCTCTATCGGGACGCCAGCGCCGGGGACATATGGGACGACGAACGCGTCGAGGATGACCGCCTGCGGCTGATCTTCACATGTTGTCATCCTGCGCTGCCGCCCGACGCCCAGATCGCGCTGACGCTCCGGGAAGTGTGCGGCCTCACCACCGAGGAAATCGCGCACGCCTTTCTGACGCGCCCACCCACGCTCGCACAGCGGATCGTCCGGGCGAAGACGAAGATCCGGACGGCCGGCATTCCCTATCAGATCCCGTCGCGCGCCGACCTGCCCGGACGGCTCGACAGCGTCCTCCATGTGATCTATCTGGTCTTCAACGAGGGCTACTCCGCTTCATCGGGCGCATCGCTCACGAGGCGCGATCTGTCCGGCGAGGCGATTCGTCTCGGACGACTCCTCGTGGAATTGCTGCCTGAGCCCGAGGCCGTGGGCCTTCTGGCGTTGATGCTGTTGCACGAGTCCCGGCGCGCCGCACGAACGTCACCGTCCGGCGAGCTCGTGCTGCTGGACGATCAGGATCGATCTCTCTGGCACCGCGGGCAGATTGCCGAAGGATCGGCGCTGGTCGAACGGGCGCTCTCGTCCCGCCGGTTCGGGCCTTACGCCCTGCAGGCCGCGATCGCCGCCGTTCACGCGGAAGCCGCGACGGCCGCTGCGACCGACTGGGCGCAGATCGTCGGACTGTATGACCTCCTGGTGCGGGCCGACCCGTCGCCGGTTGTCGAACTGAATCGAGCGGCGGCTGTGGCGATGCGGGACGGCCCGTCGGCGGGCCTGGCCCTCATCGACGTGATTCTGGCGCGAGGAGATCTGGCGGAATATCACTTCGCGCATTCCGCCCGCGCGGAGCTGTGCCGGCGGCTTGGACGGACAGCCGAGGCTCGCGCATCCTACGAGCGCGCGCTCGCGCTGGCGCGGCAGGAGCCGGAACGGCGCTTCCTTCAACGGCAGCTGGCCAGCTGTTAGACTTCCTTGGCGTCGGTCACCAGCACGCTCTCGCAGGCGCTGCTCATCGACGCCGAGGTCTACGACGCGGCGGACGTGCAGGTCTCTCAGTCCTATCTCGACGCCGAGCCGTTTGTGGGGGGGGTCCAGCGGCAGTTCACCGTCCCGTGGGCGGTCCCCACGACACTCCCGCCGGGACCTATACGGTGAAGATCGGCGTGTTCAGCCCGACGTGGATGAGTCTCCTGAACTGGAACAACGGCGCCGCCACCATCACCGTCCAGTGATTGAGGGAACGGCCGGGGCTCCTCGCTCCGGCCGATTCGAGTGTCTCAGTTCCCCGACCCCGTCCGACCCGTCCTCCCTGTCCTCCAATGAGGGAAACAGCGCCCAGCCGCCGTTACTCGACAGGCACCACCGAGCAGAGAGCGGCGAGACGCTCCACCTCGGTGGGAGCATTCCGTGGAGGACGCCATGCAGCGGACGAGACCCGACACGCACGACTGGTGGAACACCTGGTATCCACGTTGGCCCAGGCGACTTGTGCCCTTCATGGGTGCGCTCCTGCTCGTCCTACCGAGCAGTGCGCACGCAGCAAAGATTTCAGGCTACGTGACCGATGTGCAGACGGGTGTCCCGCTGTCGGCATCGATCCAGATCTTCCACGCGAACGGAACCCCCGTCGGACTGACAGTCTCCAGCGCGGTGAGTGGCTTTTATCTGAGCTCGGGCATTCTTGGCAGCGGCACGTACTTCGCAGTCGCTCGCAGTGCCGAGTACATCACCGAGGCCTACAACGACGTGCGTTGCGTCCCTTGCTTTACTTCCACGATTCTGGGGTCGACGCCCATTTCAGTCGTGGGCGGGCAGGTCACTGAAGACGTGAACTTCGCGCTCCGGCGTGGGAGCGCCATCATTGGAACGGTGACCGACGCGGCAACGGGCAGCGCCTTGGAAGGCGTCGAGGTTCGTGTCGTGACGCCCACTGGGGCGCTGGCGCATAGTCGCTTGTCCGATGCGACCGGCGCGTATCGGGTCAGCGGGCTGCCAGCCGGCACGTATTACGTACGCACGGGCATCGAAAACACCTACGAGCCGGAGCTGTTCAGCGGTACTCCCTGCCCGAACTCGAGTTGCCTGCTCTCGACAGGCGTGCCGATCGTCATAGGCTTAGGTACCAACACATACCCCGGCATCGACTTCAGTCTGACGCCAACCGGCAGCGCGGACGTGGCGATCGATTTCGGCGGCGCACACGGAGTGTGGATGCTCAGCGCGGGATCGGCGTGGCAACCCCTGCACGCGTCGAGTGCCGATGCGATCGTGACCGGCGACCTCGATGGCAATAGCCGCGACGACCTCGTCATCGACTTCGGCCCTGGTAGCGGCGTGTACGCCTGGTTGAACCACACGACATGGGTGTCGCTCCATCCGTCGAGCCCGTCGCTCATGGCAGCCGGCGACCTCGACCACAACGGTCGAGACGAGGTCTTGTTCGTGTTTCCAGGGGCCGGCCTGTGGCGGTGGGCTGATGGCGCCTGGTCTCAGCTCCATGACCTCGACCCGGTGCGCCTCGCGGTCGGTCGCCTCGACCAGACGCCGGGTGACGACCTCGTCGTTGGGTTCGCAGGGCATGGGATCTTCGTCTTCTCGAACAACAGCGCGTGGTCGGCGCTTCACCCGGCGGAGGCCGCCGCAATCGAGGTCGCCGATCTCACGGGGAACGGGATCGACGAAGTGGTGATCGACTTCCCGGGCGCGGGGCTGTGGATCTATCGGGACACCAATGCGTGGACCGCGCTGCACCCGCTCAACGCGGCCCACGTGGCGAGCGGCCATCTCGATAGCGGCGCCCGTTCGGATTTGGTCATCGACTTCGGTCCAGGCCTTGGCCTCTGGATCTACAGCGACGATGCGACCTGGACGCCGTTACACGGGCAGTCGTCCGAGAGCATTCACCTCGCGGACCGCGACGAGAACCAAAAAGACGAAGTACTGGTTGACTTTGGTCCGGGGCTCGGACTGTGGCAGTACGCCAACGGCAGCACGTGGACCCAGCTCCACAACTTCAGCCCTGAGAGCCTTGCGACGGGGCAGCTTCACTAGCGCGGACCACTAGAGAGACGCGGCCGGCGCACGGCTGAGCTTGCGAGAGTTGTCTGCCGCGGCGCCGAAAACGAGGCGTCGCGGGACGTCTCCGCCGCACGACCCAGAGCGACTGGCGGCGTCGAAGGAGATTGGGCTGGGCATTCAAGCTTGCCTCGGTTCGATGAAGCGCGAGCGTCGGCTGGCGGTCACGTTGTACTTGCAAGGGCACAGGACGGTAGGAACTATTAGCCAAGGAAAGGAACAGAAAGCCGTTCTCAGCCGCTACCTCCGACCGCACAGCCAGCTCTCAACGACAAACATGCACGGACGCACGAAACCACGAAGTAGACCCTTCTGGCGCGTCCGACGTTCAGGCCGGGAGCCCAGGTATAGTGGCGCTCTGAACGGAGCACCACCGATGCATGTTCGAGTTCTGGCTTCGGCGGCGCTTGTGACTCTGGCGGCCACGCCCGTTGCGACGCAATCGGGCGGGTGCGTGTCCGACGGAAAGATCCAGTTCATCTACGGCATTCCCAGCCCCGAGGACCTCGTGCCGGTGCCGCGATCCGATTGGGTGATTGCGTCCGGGTACATCCGCGGCGGCGTGTCGCTGGTGAACACGAAGACCTTCGACGCCGCCGATGCCCTCGTGGTTCAGATCGGTCACCGTGTGAGACCGGTAGAAGCGCACGGGTGAGCCGAAGCCGAACGTGAAGCTGTTGCCGAGAAACAGCACCGGATTGAGCCTGGGCCGCCGTGAGCCCGCGCATCACGAGAGTCCACACGGGCTTCATGATCGTCTCCATTTCGGATACAGCGCGAGCGCTGAATGCGGTTGCCGCTCACCATGCGTGGCAGGTGCAACTGAGGCGCGGGCGTCATGTTGACTTTGACTGGTAGACTACATACGGTATTCCATTCTGCTCGCCAAGAAAGCCCCTGCTTCGGAGGACACCATGTTGGAGACCACGGCCTCCCCCGCGAATGCCGAGGCGGCCGATGCCGAGCGGACGCTGACGGACGGCTTTCGACTCGTCATCGAAGCGCTCACGCTCAACGGCATCAAGACCATCTACGGTGTGCCTGGCATCCCGATCACCGACTTCGGCCGCCTCGCACAGGCCGCAGGCATGCGCGTCATCTCGTTCCGGCATGAGCAGCACGCCGGCCATGCTGCGGCCATCGCCGGCTACCTGACGAAGAAGCCCGGCATTTGCCTCACGGTGTCAGCGCCCGGCTTCCTCAACGGTCTGACGGCCCTGGCCAATGCGACGACCAACGGCTTTCCGATGATCCAGATCAGCGGTTCGTCCGAGCGCGAGATCGTCGACTTGCAGCAGGGCGACTACGAGGAGATGGACCAACTGGCGATTGCCAAGCCCCTCTGCAAAGCGGCGTTCCGCGTGCTGCATGCCGCCGACATCGGTATCGGCGTGGCGCGCGCGATCCGCGCCGCTCTGTCTGGTCGTCCGGGGGGCGTCTATCTCGATCTGCCGGCAAAGCTCTTCGCGCAGGCGATCGACGCGGAGGCTGGAGCCAGGTCTCTCGTCGAGGTCATCGATCCTGCGCCGGCCCAACGTCCGGCGCCGGACGCCGTCGGGCGTGCGCTCGATCTGCTGAAGCGCGCCAAGCGCCCCTTGATGATTCTCGGGAAAGGCGCGGCATACGCGCAAGTCGATGACCAGATTCGCCGCCTGGTCGAAACGAGCGGCATGCCGTTTCTGCCGATGAGCATGGCCAAGGGCCTTCTGCCCGACACGCATCCACAGTGCGCCGGCGCCGCACGCTCGACGGTGCTGAAGGAATCCGACGTCGTCATGCTGATCGGTGCTCGGCTGAACTGGCTCCTGTCGCACGGCAAGGGTACGACCTGGGGCGACGCGCCGAAGACGTTCATCCAGGTCGACATCGAGCCGAGGGAGATGGACTCGAATGTCGCCATCGCCGCTCCGGTGGTGGGGGACATCGGCTCCTGCGTCTCGGCGCTGCTCGACGGCATGGGCGGTCCGTGGCCGGCGCCGCCGGCGGACTGGATCAACGCCGTCAAGGCGAAACGCGAGGACAATATCGCCAAGATGGCGCCGCGGCTGATGAGCACGCGGTCTCCCATGGACTTCCACGGCGCGCTCGGCGCCCTGCGCACCGTCATCAAAGAGCGGCCGGATGCGATCCTCGTCAACGAAGGCGCCAACACGCTCGACCTGGCGCGGGGCGCGATCGACATGTATCAGCCGCGCAAGCGTCTCGATGTCGGCACGTGGGGTGTCATGGGCATCGGTATGGGCTTCGCGATCGCCGCGGCCATCGAGACCGGCAAGCCCGTGCTCGCGCTCGAGGGCGACTCCGCCTTTGGCTTCTCGGGCATGGAGATCGAAACCATCTGCCGCTACAACCTGCCGGTCTGCGTCGTCATCTTCAACAACGACGGGATCTATCGCGGAACCGACGTCAATGCCACGGGCTCGGATCCGGCGATCACGGTCTTCGTCAAGGGCTCGCGGTACGACAGGATGATCGAGGCGTTCGGAGGCGTCGGCGTGAATGCGACAACGCCCGACGAGCTGAAGCGCGCCGTCGACGCGGCGATGGACTCCGGTAGGCCGACGCTTGTCAACGCAGTCATCGACCCGGCGGCCGGCACCGAGAGCGGCAGCATCGGCAAACTCAACCCGCAACGCATGCTTCGCAAGAACTAGCCTGTACGGATTCGAGAGGGCCTCAGCGATGGGCAAGGCACTGGACGGCGTTCGTATTCTCGACTTGACTCACGTGCAATCGGGGCCGACGTGCACGCAGCTTCTCGCCTGGTTGGGAGCTGACGTCATCAAGGTTGAACGCGTCGGTGAAGGGGATGTCACCCGCAGTCAGTTGCGCGACATTCCGGGGGTGGACAGCCTGTACTTCACTATGCTCAATTCGAACAAGCGGTCGATCACGGTCGACGCCAAGCATCCGAAGGGGAAGGCCATCCTCGAAGCCCTCGTGAAGCGATGCGATGTGCTCGTGGAGAACTTCGCCCCGGGAGCGCTCGATCGCATGGGCCTCACCTGGCAACACATCAACGAGCTCAACCCGCGCATGATCGTCGCATCGGTCAAGGGGTTCGGCCCCGGGCCGTACGAAGACTGCAAAGTCTACGAGAACATCGCGCAGTGTGCCGGTGGCGCCGCGTCCACGACCGGCTTCGATGACGGTCCGCCCCTCGTCACCGGTGCGCAGATTGGCGACAGCGGCACCGGATTGCATCTTGCGCTCGGCATCGTCGCCGCCTTGTACCAGCGCAACACGACAGGCCGTGGGCAACACGTGCTCGCGGCGATGCAGGATGGCGTGCTCAACCTCTGTCGCGTGAAACTTCGCGATCAACAGCGGCTCGAGCGGACAAAGCTCCTGGATGAGTACCCGCAATACCCCAACGGCACCTTTGGCGATGCCGTCCCTCGCGCCGGCAATGCCTCGGGAGGCGGGCAGCCGGGGTGGATTCTCAAGTGCAAAGGCTGGGAAACAGACCCCAACGCGTACATCTATTTCATCACTCAGGCGCCAGTGTGGGAGTCGATCTGCAGAGTGGTAGGGCACGAGGAGTGGTTGACCGATCCACGGTACGCCACTCCGAAGGCGCGGCTGCCACATCTGACGGAGATCTTCGGCCAGATCGAGGAGTGGACGAAGACCAAGACGAAGTTCGAGGCGATGGACATCCTCAACCAACACGACATCCCATGCGGACCCATTCTCTCCATGAAGGAGGTCGCCGAAGAGCCGTCTCTGCGCAAGACCGGCACCGTCGTCGAGGTCGATCACCCGACGCGCGGCAAGTACCTGACGGTGGGCAATCCGATCAAGATGTCTGACAGCCCGTCCGACGTGAAGCGGTCACCGCTACTCGGCGAGCACACCGACGAAGTCCTGAAAGAACTCGGCTTCGGAGAGGATCTGATCGCCGCGCTGCGCGCCGAGAAAGTCATCTAATCCCGGACATCACGCGACTGGACGTGGAAGGCGGGCGCTTCCCCGATGAGCCGCCGGTCAGTGGCCACGTCCAATCACGTGATGTCCGCCGTAAACACGAATCGAAGAGGCCCTGGGAACGACGATGCCCAATGACCGGACTGAAGTCAGACGTGTGCTTGATGCAGTCAGAGCCGAAGGCCGCACGGCCCTCACCGCACCGGAAGGCAAGCTCCTGTGCGAGGCCTATGGGATCACCGTCCCCAGGGAAGGCGTGGCGACGTCGGCTGCCGACGCGGCGGCAATCGCAACGGCCATGGGCTTTCCAGTGGTGCTCAAGATCGTCTCGCCGGAGATTCTGCACAAAACCGAGGCTGGAGGCGTGCTTGTCGGCGTGAAGAACGCGGAGGATGTCCGGAAGGGCTTCGACACCGTCATCGCCAACGCGAAGGCGTACGACGCGAAGGCGAACATGCTCGGCGTCCAGGTGCAGCAGATGCTCGCCGGCGGCCAGGAGGTGATCATTGGCGCGGTCACCGATCCCGTGTTCGGCAAGCTGGTGGCCTTCGGCCTGGGCGGCGTCCTGGTCGAAGTGCTCAAAGACATCACGTTCCGTCTGGCGCCCGCGACACGGGACGATGCCTTGTCGATGCTCGACGGCATCGCGGCGGCGCAGATCCTCAAGGGCGTCCGAGGTGCCGATCCGGTCAATCGCGACGCGCTCGCGACGATGGTCCAGAACGTGTCTCGACTCATCTCCGACCATCCGGAAATCGCAGAGATGGACCTGAACCCGGTCTTCGCCACCGCGGAGGGGGCGACCGCGGCCGACGTCCGAATCCTCGTCGATTTCTCGCCCGCGCCGGCGCGGTATCGCCCGAAGCACGACGACATCGTGCGCGACATGAACCGCATCATGAAGCCGAAGGCCGTCGCCGTCATCGGTGCCTCGGCAGAGGCCGGCAAGATCGGCAACTCGGTCATGAAGAACCTGATCAACGGCGGCTACAAGGGCCAGATCTACCCGATCAACCCCTCCGCCGACGAGATCATGGGACTCAAGGCGTACAAGAGCGTCAAGGACGTTCCAGGCGACGTCGACGTTGCGGTGTTCGCGATTCCGGCCAAGTTCGTGGCAGGGGCAATCGCCGAGTGCGGTGAGAAGAAGATTCCGGGCGCCGTCCTCATTCCGTCAGGGTTTGCCGAGACCGGCAACGTCGCGGGACAGCAGGAGATCATCGACGTTGGCCGCAAGTACGGCGTCCGCCTGATGGGTCCGAACATCTACGGCTTCTACTACACCTGGAGCAACCTCTGCGCGACCTTCTGCACGGCGTACGACGTCAAGGGCAACGCCGCGCTGTCGTCGCAGTCGGGCGGCATCGGGATGGCCATCATCGGCTTCTCTCGCTCGGCGAAGATGGGCGTCTCGGCCATCGTCGGTCTGGGCAACAAAGCCGATATCGACGAGGACGATTTGCTGACGTTTTTCGAGCAGGATGATCACACGCAGATCATCGTGCAGCACTGCGAGGACCTGAAGGACGGCCGTGCCTTCGCCGAAGTGGCCAAGCGCGTGTCGAAGAAGAAGCCCGTGGTCGTGCTCAAGGCCGGACGCACAGCCATGGGCGCTCGCGCGGCCAGCTCACATACAGGCGCCCTCGCGGGCAACGACAAGATCTACGACGATGTCCTGAGGCAGTCGGGCGTGATTCGCGCGCGTTCGCTGCGCGAAATGCTCGAGTTCGCACGCGCGCTTCCCATCCTGCCGACGCCGAAGGGCGAGAACATCGTGATCATCACTGGCGCAGGCGGCTCAGGCGTGCTCCTGTCCGATGCGGTGGTCGACAACGGACTATCGCTGATGACGATGCCGTCAGACCTCGATGCGGCGTTCCGCAAGTTCATCCCGCCGTTTGGTGCGTCGGGCAACCCGGTTGACATCACCGGGGGCGAGCCGCCGAAGACGTACCAGAACACGGTTCGGCTCGGGCTCGAAGAGGAGCGGATCCACGCACTGATTCTCGGCTACTGGCACACAATCGTCACGCCGCCGATGGTCTTTGCGAAGCTGCTGGCCGAGATCGTCGAGGAGCTGCGAGCGAAGGGCGTCCACAAACCGATCGTCGTGTCGCTCGCGGGGGATGTAGAGGTCGAAGAGGCGTCCGAGTATCTCTTCGCACACAAGATTCCGGCCTATCCCTATTCGACCGAGATCCCGGTGGACGTGCTCGGCGCCAAGTACAAGTGGGCGCGCGGTGCCGGATTGCTCTAACACGAACCTGAAGGGACATCGCTGCTGCTTGGCGTCGATGCCTGAGTCGTCGCGGAACCCTTTCAATCGGCGGCGGACTCACTTAGCCTTGGCCGGTGATGACCGCGGCTAGGCTGACGTTCCCGCGGTGCCCTGAGAAAGGACACGTGTGAGCTTGGCCGCCCCGAGGGGTGGCTGATTGTGAGAATAGATCCTCGACGTTCCGGTAGTCGCGCAACGCATCGTAGACATAGGCCGTGTTGCTCAGTCGCCATCCTCCCAGTCGGGCTTCGGTGAGCGATCGTACCCAGCCGACGGTCTGTTCGTAGAGGCCGTCCACGGAGTTGTAGTTCGTGAAGCGCGTCCCCGACAGGATCTGTCCGTTGCCGACGGTCGGGTTCACGAGTGGCGTGCCCCAATACGGTCGGTCCGCCTGTTCGGTCTGGTATTCGACGGCAAGCGTATGCGAGAAGCGGCGCCCAGCGTCGACGCGCCACGAGGCCGCCGACGACAGCGCCGTGCGCGCGCTGCCCTCGACGTAGCCGTCGGTCCCACTCCGGTTCACGTCCGCTCTGACCGCGTGCCGCACCGACCCGGAGGTGAAGCGCCTGTTGAATCCGACGGACCCCTCGGTCGTGCCGAATGAGCCGACGCGAAGTTGGGCGCTGGCCGTGTTGCGCGCGGGGTCAGCGACCTTCGTCACGTAGTTGATCGAGCCGCCCACGGCGCCCGCCCCGTACAGGAACGTCGAGGGGCCGCCGATCACCTCCACGCGGTCGTAGACCCAGCTGTCCACGGGGCGAGCCGCGATGGCGT
>Ga0194132_10000718_pt1 | contig 67328 bp, 61 predicted proteins | sample TA2KigOf80mmetaG_FD_148612 | JGI IMG/M metagenome (GOLD analysis project Ga0194132, IMG submission 148612) | Freshwater microbial communities from Lake Tanganyika, Tanzania - TA2015054 Kigoma Offshore 80m | ecosystem: Environmental > Aquatic > Freshwater > Lake | place: Tanzania: Lake...
AGTCGGTGATCCCCGCGGCGGCAAACAATCCGGCGGTGGCCCAATGGGCGATCTCGCCAGGCAGATAAAACGCCGCGACGAGCAGCGGGATGATCGCGATCCGCGACAGCGTCAGGAGATTGGGCGGGCTAAACAGCATCGCCGCTCGAATATACACGGCTCCCCGGCCACCGCCGACGTTATCGCATTTGGTGGAAGTGGTCGTAAATGACCTGGGCGACGGCTTTGCTGATCCCCCGCACCCGCTCGAGATCGGCGAGTCCCGCCCGCGCGACCTCGGCGGCCGAGCCGAAGTGGTGCAGCAGGGCGCGCTTTCGCTTCGCACCGATGCCGACGACTTCGTCGAGCGGCGAGGTCCCGATTGCCTTGGACCGCCGCTGGCGATGGCTGCCGATGGCAAATCGATGGGCCTCGTCGCGCAGTCGTTGGATGAAATACAGCACCGGATCCCGTTCGTTGAGCGTCAACTCGCGTCCGTCGGCGAGAAAAATGCGTTCCCGCCCGGCATTGCGATCCGGCCCTTTGGCGACGCTGGCGAGGGCCACGCCGTCGAGCCCGAGTTCGGTGAATACCGCCCGGGCAGCGTTGAGTTGGCCTTGCCCGCCGTCGATCAGGATCAAGTCCGGCCATTCGCCGGAGTCGCGCGGCACATCCTCCTCGATCAGGCGACGAAGCCGCCGCGTCAGGACCTCGGTCATCATGCCGTAGTCATCGCCAGGGGAGAGCGTTGCTGTCTTGATATTGAACTCCCGGTAGGCGCCTTTGACGAAACCGTCGGGACCAGCCGTGATCATGGCGCCAACAGCATTGGTTCCCGCTATATGGCTGTTGTCATAGACCTCGATGCGGCTCAGCGGCGCGTCCAGCCCGAAACTCCGGGCCAAGGCTTCGAGCAGCTTGCGTTGCGTCGCGCTCTCCGCCAGCCGACGGTGCAACGCCTCACGCGCGTTGCTCGCGGCATGAGCGATGAGATCGGCCTTGGCCCCGCGCTTCGGATGCTCGACGTGAACGCGGTGCGGCGCCCGGGTGTTGAGCGCGGCTTCGATCAGGTCGTGCGAGTCGAGGGCGTGGCTTACCAGAACCAGACGAGGCGGTTCCCGAGCGGCATAGAACTGACCGATGAAGGCGCCGATGATTTCCTGTTCCTCGGCATTCTGTGTGTGGGCCGGAAAGTACGCCCGATTGCCGAAATTCTGCCCTGCACGAAAGAAGAAGATCTGGATGCAGGCTTGGCCGCCCTCGTAGTGCAGTCCGATGACGTCGGCCTCGGGCACTGTTTGCACGTTGATGTCTTGACGCGACTGGATGTGGGTCAGGGCACGGATTCGGTCGCGGTACACAGCGGCCGTTTCGTAATCGCGATCCTCGGCCGCGGTCTGCATGGCCTGCGACATCTGCTGCTGGATGTCGTGGCTCTTGCCGACGAGAAAATCGCGCGCCTGATCGACGATCCGCTCGTATTGCGGTAGATCGATTCGGCCGACGCAGGGCGCCGTGCAGCGCTTGATTTGATACTGCAGACACGGCCGGGTCCGAGTTTCGAACACCGAGTCGCTGCACGATCGCAGCGGGAAAGCGCGCTGTAGCGCCGACAACGTGCGGTTGACCGCGCCGGCAGAGGCAAACGGTCCGAAGTACTCGGCCTTGCGGTTTCGTGCCCCCCGATGTTTGGCGACCTGTGCCCACTGATGGTCGCGACGGATCATGATGTAGGGGAACGATTTGTCGTCGCGCAGCAAGATGTTGTAGCGCGGCTTGAGTTTCTTGATCAGGTTCGACTCGAGCAGCAGCGCCTCGACCTCGGTGTGAGTCGTGACGATCTCGAGCGACGCGGTGGCGGCGATCATCCGCTGGATGCGGATCGGATGGCCGCCGCGCAGCGCATACGCACTGACGCGCTTGCGCAGGTTCTTCGCCTTGCCGACGTAGAGCACGGCCCCGTGCTTGTCGATCATGCGGTAGACGCCGGGCGCGAACGGCAAGGTTGCCAGGGCGTTGGCGATCACCTTTTGCCCGGGCGTGTCGGCCGGTTTCGCATCGTCGGACGCATCGATGTCGGCGGTATCCACGGCCGGACTGTCAGGAATCGAGCGCGGCCTGGTCAATAGCGAGGGCGGAGCCGCCATCGCCGACGACGATTTCCACGATTTTTGGGGAAAAGGTTGTGGGGAAGTCCGCCAGAATTGTCCGTAGCCCCTAGGATTCCGGGATTTTGTTGTCCCTGCTCAAAAAAACGGCAGTTCTTCTAAGACATTGTATTTAGAGAAGAAAGGCAAAATCACCGCGGCCCACTTATCCACAAAACAAAATGTGACGGAAAACTGCGGCCCGGCGGGACGACACCAGTCGGCCTGTGCACAAGTCTCAACCGTCGCGCTCGCGAATGGCGGATTTCCGTCATTTTCGCGGGCGCAGCCGCTCGATCTCGACGCCGACCGATACGGCTTCGGCCACGACTTCGAGTTTCTCGACCCGGACCCGAGCCGCCGCGACGCGACGGTCCGACAGGCAAAGGGCGGCGATGCGCTCGGCCAAGGTCTCGACGAGGTTGATATGGCCGCTGGCGACGAGCGATCGGACACCGGCAACGATGATTTCGTAGTCGACCACGTGGTCCAGCCGATCCTCGATCGGCAGAATGTCGTCGACGGTGAGGTCGATGTTGACGCGGATCGGCTGGCGCCCGCGTTTCTCGTGGCGGTGAACCCCGATGGATGCCTCGAGCACCAAGTCACGCACGAAGACATGGCGAAGCGAGTACTCGGCATCGGCGAGTCGCAGCGGTTGAACCCGCGCCGAATCGGTCATGGTCATTCCGTCACGGCTTGGGCGCGCCATTGCAGATGCGCGCCCCCATCGAGGGCGATCATCTGGCCGGTGACCGCCGGGGCGGACAGCAGAAAGCGGACGGCGCCCGCGATCTCGTCCGGGTGGGCGCCGCGTTTGAGGGGCGTCGCCGCTGTCTGGCGATCGAAGTCGGCTTGGCTCTGTCGACTGCTCGGCAGCACGGGCCCCGGACCGATGGCGTTGACGCGAATGCGCGGGGCAAGGGCGAGTGCGGTCGTCTGGGTGAGGGCCCAGAGGCCCGCCTTGCTCGCCGAATAGGAAACGAAATGGGCGGTCAGGTTCCACACCCGCTCGTCGATGATGTTGACGACATTGCCCGTCTGACCGGCCGGAAGCCGTGCGGCAAAACGCTGCGTCAGGAACAGGGGCGCCCGCAGGTTGACGTCCAGATGGCGATCCCAGGACGCTTCGGTCACGCCGCCCAACTCGTCGCGTTCGAACACCGAGGCGTTGTTGACGAGGACGGTCAGGGGCGATTGCCTGTCCGCGACGCGATCGATCAGTTGCTCACAGGCGGCGGTGCTGGCGAGGTCGGCCGGATAGACGGCGGCTTGGCCGCCGTTTGCCCGAATGGCCCGCTCGAGATCGGCCGCTTCGTCGACTGACTGGCTGCAGTGGATGGCGACCGCCCAGCCGTGACGTGCGAGGTCGACGGCGATCGCGCGGCCGATGCGGCGCGCCGCCCCGGTCACGAGCGCGGTCCCGGGGCTCATGGCCGACGCGCCAACAGCGGAGCGGCTCCACGGGCGGCCAGTGCCCCAACCGTCATGGCCGCGAGAAACGTGACGCCCTCGGTCTCGGCGTAAGCCAGCGCGGCGAGCGCCGGTCCGGGGCAGACGCCCACGAGGCCCCAGCCGATGCCGAATACCGCGGCGCCGGTCGCCAGGCGCCAGTCGATATCGCGCCGGTCGGCTGTGTAGAAGCGCGTGTCGAGCAGCGGGGTGGCGCGTCCTCGCGCCACGCGGAAACCGGTGAAGCCGATGCCGACCGCGCCGGCCATGACCAGAAGCAGGCTGGGATCCCAACGCCCGGCGAGATCGAGAAACCCCAATACTTTGGCTGGATCGATCATGCGAGAGATCGCCAGCCCGAGGCCGAAAACGATACCGACCGCCAGGGCGGCGAGGGCGCGCGTCATCTCAGGCTCCTACCCAATGGCGGGCGACGTAAACCGTGGCGATCCCGCCGGCCATGAAGATTGCGGTGGCGACCAACGAGCGAGGCGAGAGGCGCGAGATGCCGCACACCCCATGCCCGGAGGTGCAGCCGCCGCCGAGACGCGTTCCGAACCCGACCAAGAGGCCGCCGCCCACCAACAGCCATCCGTTTCCTGTGAACGAGACGGTATCGGAGAAGTCGACCGCGACCCGGTAGATCAACGCCCCGACCAATAGTCCAATCAAAAACATGAGGCGCCAGGCTGAGTCGCCCCGAGTCGGTGGCAGCAGTCCGGCGAGCACGCCGCTCACCCCGGCGATCCGACCGTTGAGCAAGACGAAACCCGCGGCGGCGAGGCCGATCAAGGCGCCGCCGATCAGGGCTGACACGGGGGTGAAATTCTCCATGGTGCACTCCGAAATCGGGGGCCGAATCAACGCCTGGCTGGCGCAAGAATCAATGGGGAAGGCGCGAGGGACGATGCGTCCGCTGGTGATGCCGGCAACGGCGGCGACCGGCCCCTAATTGATCAGGGTCGACATGTGCTCGACGAAGGCTCGGCTTGCGGTCTCGGTATGCCGGGCATTGGATTCGAGGTCTGTCACCGCCGCGGCCACCATCCCGCGTATTGCGGCGATGGCCTTGCGGTCACCGGCGGGATCGCTCAGCGTTCCCAAGCCGTCGAGCAATCGGACGGCTTTGCCGAGACTGGCGGCCGTCAAACGTTGCCGGGCGACGTCGTCGGCGACGAAGTTCAACGTTAGGGGGTTGTCAGCCACGGGGCACCTCCACCTCGGTCCTCGCGTTCGATGCTAACGCTTCGAGCGTCCCCGTCTGTGACCGTCGTCAGATCCAGGTCGTCGTGTTGGTCTTGCCACGCCGGACCCTGGTGCCGGGGCGACCGGCGGTCGAGCGCGGCCCCTGCTTCAGGGCTTTCTGGCGCGCCCGGACGTCCTTGGCGCTTTCCCCCGGGAGGCCGAGTTCCGCATTCTCGAGGCGGTGAATCTCGTCGCGCAGGCGGGCCGCATCCTCGAACTCGAGATTGCCGGCATGTTCGAGCATGCGCTTCTCCAAGTCGGCGATGTGCGCGCGCAAATTGTGACCGACGAGGTGGCCGCTTTGTCCGTCGACCTCCGGCGTCACGTAGTCGGCCTCGTAGATGCTCTGCAGGACGTCCGAGATTCCCTTGCGGACGCTCTCCGGGGTGATGCCGTTCGCGAGGTTGTACGCCGTCTGCTTCTCCCGTCGCCGGTTGGTTTCTTCGATCGCGTACTTGAGGCTGTCGGTCATCGAATCGGCGTAGAGGATCACGCGTCCTTCGATGTTGCGGGCGGCACGCCCGATGGTCTGAACCAGGGAGGTGCGGGAGCGCAGGAACCCTTCCTTGTCGGCATCGAGAATCGCGACCAGGGCGCATTCCGGAATGTCGAGCCCCTCGCGCAACAGGTTGATCCCGACCAGAACGTCGAAGGCGCCGAGTCGCAAGTCGCGCAGAATCTCGATGCGCTCGATGGTATCGATGTCGGAGTGCAGGTAGCGCACGCGCACGCCGGCTTCGTGCATGAACTCGGTGAGGTCCTCGGCCATGCGCTTGGTCAGCGTTGTGACGAGCACGCGATGGCCTTTGCTCACCGCGTCACGGCATTCCTTCAGGAGGTCGTCGACCTGGTGTTCGACCGGGCGCACCTCGCACACCGGGTCGATCAGGCCCGTCGGCCGGATGACCTGGTCGACGAACACCCCCTTGGTCCGCTCCATCTCCCAGGGGCCGGGGGTCGCCGACACGAAAACCGTGTCGGGCCGCATTGCTTCCCACTCTTCGAACTTGAGCGGTCGGTTGTCAACGCACGAGGGTAGCCGGAAGCCGTACTCGGCCAGCGTCGATTTGCGGCGGTAGTCGCCGCGGAACATGCCGCCGATCTGCGGCACGGTGACGTGGGATTCATCCACTATCAGCAGCGCCTCGTCTGGCAGATACTCGAATAGCGTCGGCGGCGGTTCGCCCGGCCGCCGCCCGGTGAGATAGCGCGAGTAGTTCTCGATCCCCGCGCACGTGCCCGTGGCCTCGATCATCTCGAGGTCGAACTGGGTCCGCTGCTCCAGGCGCTGGGCTTCGAGCAGCTTGTTCTGCGCACGCAGCTCCTTGAGCCGCTCCTCGAGGTCAACTCGAATCTTGCGCGCCGCCTGCTGGATCGTCGGCCCGGGGGTCACGTAATGCGAGTTGGCGTAGATGCGCACCATCTCGAGGGCGGCGGTCTTCTCGCCGGTGAGCGGATCGAACTCGACGATCGATTCGAGTTCGTCGCCGAACAGGGAGAACCGCCAGGCGCGATCCTCGTAGTGGGCCGGGAAGATCTCGATCGAATCGCCGCGCACGCGAAACATGCCGCGTACGAAGTTCTGGTCGTTGCGTTTGTATTGCAGCTGCACGAACTGCTTGAGCAGCTTCGCCCGTTCGATGCGGTCGCCGACGGTGAGCGGTACCGTCATCTCGATGTACGTTTCGGGCGAGCCCATACCGTAGATACAAGACACCGAGGCCACGATGATCACGTCGTCGCGCTCGAACAGGGCTCGCGTCGCGGCATGTCGCATGCGGTCGATCTGTTCGTTGATCGCTGCGTCCTTCTCGATGTAGGTGTCGGTCCGTGGCACGTACGCTTCGGGCTGGTAATAGTCGTAGTACGACACGAAGTACTCGACCGCGTTGTCCGGAAACAGCGATTTCATCTCGCCGTAGAGCTGCGCGGCGAGCGTCTTGTTCGGCGCCAGGATCAACGTCGGACGGCGAAGGTTGGCGATGACGTGTGCCATGGTGAACGTCTTGCCCGACCCGGTCACCCCGAGCAGCACTTGATCGCGGTCCTGCTGGCGCAACCCGTCGGTCAACGCTGCGATCGCCTGCGGCTGGTCGCCGGCCGGCTTGAAATCCGAGGTCAGCTTGAACGCGATGCCGCCCTTGTCCTTGACGTTCTTGAGCCGAGGGCGCGGGGGCAGCGTATCGCCGGGGTCCGTGGCCATGCCCCTATATTGCGACATTTGCCGGCCAATTCCATGCTCGTGACCGTGCTAGGCTCCACCGCGTCGAGCCCAGGAGTATCCGATGGACGAGAATGCCAAGAAGACGGCGTTGCGCATGATCCCCTATGGCCTGTACGTCCTGACGGCCGAGGCCGGCGACGGCAGCATCACGGCCTCCACCGTCAACTTCGTGACCCAAACGTCGTTCAAGCCGCCGCTCATCGCGGTGGGAATCAAGGCGGATAGCGCCGGCTATGGCGTCGTGCGCAAAGCGGGTCGCTTCGCGCTCAATATCCTGGGCAAAGGTCAGCAGGGTCTCGCCTTCGGCTTCTTCAAGCCCGCGGTGCGCGAGGGCCAGAAGCTCTCGGGAGAGCCGTTTCACAAGGGCGGCAACGGGGCGCCGATCCTCGACAACGCCCCGGCAGCGCTCGAATGCACGGTCCTTCAGGTCGTCGAACAGGGCGATCATCACGTCGTGGTGGCCGAGGTCACCGAGGTCGCGTTGCCGAAACCGCCGGCCGGACGGCCCGACGCAGCCGTGCTCGAGATGAAGGATCTGGGCGAGAAGGTGTTCTACGGCGGCTGAGGCCGCTAGAGGGGCCGCGATGGCGCAGCTGATGAAGGCCGAGCGGGTCCGCGCGGAGCGGGCGCCGCTCATGGTCGCGGGCTACACCAAAGCCGCGCGTCCGGAGGACAGCTACTTCATCACGCGCTACCTGGGCGCCCTGCCGGCCACGGTCAATCCCGTGGCGGCGGCGGATCGTGTTCGACCGCAGGCCTACCTCGTCGAGCAACCGCCGCGCGCCGAGGTCCCGGCGCACTACCACGACACCAATCAGTTCCAGGTTTTCCTGCATGGCGAAGCGCTGTTCGGACGAAAATTGGTCGATGCGCTGAGTATCCATTACGCCAGCGGCCACACGCCCTATGGCCCATTGGTGACGCGCGAGCGGCCAGCGCACTATCTGACGCTGCGCAACCGCTGGGATTCCGGGGGGAAGACCATGCCCCAGAGTCGCGCGACGTTGCGTCCGATCAAGCGCCGCTTCCGCATGGCCGAGGCGCTCGGCGATCCGAGGGTCATTCCGGAAGGCGACGGCGTTCGCTGGCACGAGGTGATCCCGTGCGAAAACGACGGCCTGGGTGCGGCGTTGTTCGCGCTCTCGTCGGGTTCGCCCTGCGGCTTCGATCTGCCCCAGGCCGGCGCTGGTCGATACGTGCTCGTGCTGGCCGGGACCCTGGTGGCGGGGGAGGATCGGTTGGGGCCGGATTCTTGTGTCCACCTCGCGGCCGGAGAGACCGCGGAATTCGTTGCGGCCGAGTCGGGAGCTTCGGTCCTGGTGATGCAGTTTCCGCCCGAGCCGGCGTAACGCGCGTCGGTTGCGCGCGCGCAGGGGCGGGCGTATGGTCCCGCCGCTCTACGCCAACATTGGCTTTCGGGAACGACCACCATGGGGTTCATTGCCGCTGCTCTCGGCCGCATCAAGCCATCGCCGACGATTGCCATCAGCGCGATCGCCCGCGATCTCAAGGCCCAGGGCCGCAACGTCATCGCTCTGTCGGCCGGCGAGCCGGATTTCGACACGCCCGATCACGTCAAAGCGGCTGCCAAGGCCGCGATCGACCGTGGCTACACCAAATACACCAACCCCGACGGCTCGCCCGAGTTGAAGAAGGCGATCGCCGCCAAGTTCAAGCGCGAGAATGGCCTTGAGTACGACCCGGTCAAGCAGGTCACGGTGAGTTCGGGCGGCAAGCACGTCATCTTCAACGCGCTCCTGGCGACGCTCGATCCGGGCGACGAGGTCATCATTCCGACCCCGTATTGGGTGTCTTACCCCGACATCGTCCAGTTCGCGGGTGGCACACCGGTGTTCGTTGCGACCAGCGCGGCGACGAAGTTCCGCATGCGTCCCGAAGACCTCGAGAAGGCCATCACGCCCCGAACCAAGTGGTTGATCCTCAACTCGCCGTCCAATCCTTCGGGCGCGGCGTACACGCGCGAGGAGCTCAAGGGCATCGGCAGGGTCCTCGAGCGTCATCCCCAGGTGTGGGTGCTGTCGGACGACATTTACGAGCACCTGGTGTACGACGACTTCGCGTTTTCTACGATCGCCCAGGTCGTCCCATCGCTCTACAACCGCACATTGACGATGAACGGCTGTTCCAAGGCCTACGCGATGACGGGCTGGCGCATCGGCTATGCGGGTGGCCCGAAGGAGCTCATCACGGCGATGGGCACCTTGCAGTCGCAGAGCACATCGAACCCCTGCTCGATCAGTCAGGCGGCATCGGTGGAGGCGCTCAACGGTCCGCAGGAGTTCCTCCGCGAGTGGCGCAACGCCTTCGCTAGTCGGCGCGACCTCGTCGTCAGCATGCTGAACCAGGCCAAGGGTTTGCAGTGTCCCAAGCCGGAGGGCGCGTTCTACGTTTACCCCTCCTGCGCCGGCACCATCGGCAAGACGACGCCCCAGGGCAAGGTCATCAAGAGTGACGAGGACTTCGGCACAGCGCTCCTCGAAGCCGAGGGCGTGGCCGTGGTGTTCGGCGCGGCGTTCGGTTTGTCGCCGCATTTCCGCATCTCGTACGCCACTTCGACGGAGGAGTTGCAGGATGCGTGCAGCCGCATTCAGCGCTTCTGTGCCAGCCTGAGATAACCGTGCGGATCGTCATCATGGGGTCGGGCGGTGTGGGCGGCTATTTTGGCGCCCGCCTCGCCGCCGCCGGGGCACGGGTCACGTTCGTGGCCCGCGGTGTTCACCTCGAGGCCATGAAACGCGACGGTCTGAAGGTCGAGAGTATCGTCGGGAACGTTCATCTGACGCCGACCGATGCGACGCACGATCCTGCCGACGTCCACGACCCGGTCGATTGCATCCTGTTGGCGACCAAGGCCTACGATGTCGCCAATGCCGCGCGCCAGATCGCCCCGATCGTGGGACCCGCCACGACGGTCGTGACGTTGCTCAACGGCGTGAACAGCCACGAGATGGTGGGGGCGGTCGTCTCGCCCGACCGAGTGATTCCGGGTATCGCCTATGTCTCGGCCCACATCGTCGGACCAGGACGCATCGCCCATCATGGCCGGGCCGCCAAGATCGTGTTCGGCGAACTCTCCGGGCAGCGTTCGCCCCGGTGTGAGCTCCTCCTGGCGGCGTGCCAGAAAGCCCGATTTGAGGCCGACGTCAGCGCGGACATCATGAAGGCCCTGTGGGCCAAGTTCGTCCTCCATGTGCCGCTCGCCGGGGTGAGTTGCTTGACCCGCCTGCCGCTCGACATCGTCCGGAGCGATGCCGCGACGGCCGGCCTCCTGCAACAGGCCGCCGACGAAGTGGTGGCCGTCGCCAAGGCCAAGGGCATCGGCGTCGAGCGTCCGAACTTCGAACGCGTCCCACGCAGCACGGCGGCGGCCGCGCCGGTGCTCAAACCCTCGATGCTGGTCGATCTCGAACGCGGCCGGCCGATCGAACTCGATTGGGCGAGCACCTATATCGTCGAAGAGGGACGCCGCCTCGGGGTCGCGACCCCGGTCAATGCGGTGATCGCCGCGGCGCTCGCCCCCTGGGCGCGCGGCAAGCCCGAGTAGCCCAGCATTTCTGCGGCTTTGCGTTGGGGCCTTGCCGAGGCGGGCCGCAATCTGGAACCATGGTTTCCCAAGGGCCGCGTCCGTCGGCCCCCACGCAAAGGAGGAAACCTTGGCCAGTCCAAGCGGTCCGCGTTGCGTCGCGCTCGTCGGCCCCTACCTGTCGGGAAAGACGACCCTTCTCGAAAGCATCCTGTTCATCGGTGGCGCGATCACGCGCAAAGGCAGCGCCGGCCAGAACAATATGGTCGGCGATTCCTCGGCGGAGGCGCGGGCGCGACAGATGGGGGTCGAACTCAATGTTGCCCACGTCGAATACCTGGGCGACTCCTTCACCTACCTCGATTGCCCAGGATCGGTCGAGTTCGTGCAGGACACCCAGAGTGCAGTGGTCGGGGCCGATGCGGCGGTGATCGTGGTCGAGGCCGACCCCGCCAAAGTGGCGGTCGTGGCGCCACTCCTCCACTTCCTCGAGGCCCAGGGCATTCCGCGCGTGGTCTTCGTCAACAAGATCGACAAGGCGGTCGGGGTTGTCGGCGATCTCGTCGCGGCGTTACAAAGCGTCTCCGCCAAACCGCTCGTGCTCCGTCATTTTCCGATCCTCGAGGGCGACCGCATCACGGGTTACGTCGATCTGCCGAGCGAACGGGCGTTTCGCTATCGCAGCAACGCGGCATCGGAACGTGTCGACCTGCCGACCGCGATCCGTGAGGCCGAACATTCGGCGCACTTCGCGATGATGGAGAAGCTCGCGGACTTCGACGACGATCTCATGGAGAAGTTGCTCGAAGAGAAAGCGCCCGAACGCTCACAGGTGTACGCCGACCTCGCACGCGAGTTCCAGGCGGGTCACATCGTGCCGGTGATCTTCGGCGCTGCCGAGCGTGAGCACGGAGTCCGGCGGCTGCTCAAGCTGCTGCGGCACGAGACCCCGACGGCGGCGGACGTGGCAGGGCGCCTCGGAGCCACCGACAACGACCCTCTCGCCCAAGTGCTGAAGACCTTTCACACGCCCAACTTCGGCAAGCTCTCCGTGGTCCGCGTGCTGCGCGGTGGGTTCAAGGAGGGCGATGCCGTCAACGGCGAGCGCATCGGCGGCTTGGTCCGGCTCCGTGGTCAGCAGACCGAGAAGGCCGGCGCCGTGATCGCCGGCGACGTCGTGGCGTTCGGCCGACTCGAGCGGACGCGGACCGGCGACACGTTGTCGACGGCAAAAGGCGTCAAGGCGCTGGCGCGCATCGCACCGCTGCCGCCGGTGTATGCGTTGGCGGTTCAGGCCGTGCGACGCGACGACGAAGTCAAGATGTCGGGTGCCTTCGCCCGTATCGTCGACGAAGACCCGGCGGTGCGGGTCGAGCAATCGGCAGAGACCCATGAGACGATTCTCTGGGGGCAGGGCGAGATTCATCTGCGCGTCGTCCTCGACCGCATTCGCAATCGTTACAAGCTCGACCTGACGTCCCAGCGGCCGCGTGTGCCCTATCGCGAGGCGATCCGAAAGGGCGTCAAGCAACACGCGCGCTACAAGCGTCAGACCGGCGGCCACGGCCAGTTCGGCGATGTGCACGTCGAGGTCAAGCCGCTGCCGCGTGGCAAGGGCTTCGCGTTCGTCGACGAAGTCGTCGGCGGCGCCATCCCGCGCAACTTCATCCCCGCCGTCGAGGACGGCGTACGCGAGTACCTCAAGCGCGGGCCGCTCGGGTTCCCGGTGGTCGACGTCTCGGTCACGCTCGTCGACGGGTCCTACCATTCAGTGGACTCCTCGGAAATGGCGTTCAAGACCGCCGGGCGCATGGCGATGCAGGAGGCGATGCCCAAGTGCGAACCCGTGCTGCTCGAACCCATCCACGCGGTCCGCATCTACGTTCCGTCCGACAGCACGGCCAAAGTGGCCGCGCTGGTCAGCGGGCGCCGCGGGCATATCCACGGCTTCGATGCGCGCCCCGGATGGGATCGCTGGGATGTCGTCAATGTCCACCTGCCGCAATCGGAGATGCACGATTTGATCGTCGAGTTGCGGTCGCTCTCGCAGGGCGTCGGCAGCTACGAATGGACCTTCGATCATCTGCAGGAGCTGCAGGGGCCGCTGGCCGACAAAGTCGTGCAGTCCCAGGCTCAGGCGGCGCAATAGCCCCACTCCGGACGGTTCTACGGCGAGGAAACCTTTTCGCCGCCGATCACGAACAATTCGCTGCGGGAGGTCCTCTCGGCCCTTAGAGTAGGGCGCCGGTCCAAGGAGAGCGTCCATGTTGATTCGAATTCCGCGCGGCTGGGAGCTGAAGGAGTCGGCGGCGACGCCCGAATCGGCGTATCTCGATCGCCGAAACCTGATGAAGGGGGCGGCCGCCGCGGCATTGGCAGGGCCGTTCGTCGCGAGTGCGGCCTGGACCGCCGATGACGATCCCTCGGCCGGGCGCTATCCGCTCCAGCGCAATATCAAGTTCACGCTGGATCGCGAAGTCACGGAGGAGAAGGTCAACGCGACCTACAACAACTTCTACGAATTCGGCTCGCACAAGCAGATTTGGCGCGACGCTCAGAAGCTGCCGATCCGGCCGTGGACGCTCAAGATCGACGGCATGGTGCAGAAGCCGATGGAGATCGGCATCGACGATTTGTTGGCCAAGATGCCGCTTGAGGAGCGACTCTACCGTCATCGCTGCGTCGAGGCCTGGGCGATGGCGATTCCGTGGGGCGGCTTCGAGCTGTCGCACCTGATCAAGCTCGTCGAGCCGCTGGCCGGCGCCAAGTACGTCCAATTCGAGACGTTCATGAACCCGCGGCTCGCCTCGGGACAGCGTCAGACATGGTATCCCTGGCCCTACCGCGAGGGATTGACGATCGACGAAGCGATGAATGAACTGACGTTCATGGTGACCGGGACCTATGGCAAACCGGCAGCCAAGCAGTTCGGCGCGCCGCTGCGGCTCGCGCTACCGTGGAAGTACGGCTTCAAGTCGGCCAAGTCGATCGCGCGCATCACGTTCACCGACCAACGGCCGCAGTCGTTCTGGGAAGTGATCCAGCCGAGCGAGTACGGGTTCTGGGCCAACGTCAACCCGGCGTTCAATCACCCGCGCTGGAGCCAGGCGAGCGAGCGCTTGCTCGGATCCGACAAACGCGTACCCACGGTGATCTACAACGGCTATGGCGAGTTCGTGGCGTCGCTTTACAAGGACTTGCCGCAGGATCGGGCGCTGTTCAGCTGACCGATGCGCCGTCCTCACGGCCGCCGTCGTCGCCATCGGTGTGGCGGCGGCCGTCGCCCAGCCTTTGCCTGGCACCGGCTTCGAACGCCATCAGACCGTTGATGCGGAGGGGCGCCCGGTCACGTTCTACGTGACGCCGGCCGGGTCCGAGGCGCGCCCCCTCGTCCTATATATCCAGGGGTCTGGCTGTACCCCCATGTTTCGACGGGACGGCGAGAGGCTCCGCGCCGGTTATGCCAGCGCGCTGGCGCCGCTCGCAAATCCACGATTGCGCGTCGTGACGGTCGAGAAGCCCGGAATCCGGCCAGAGTCGGTGGGGCCGACCGACGGCACGGCCGAGGGGTGCTCGACCGAGTTTCGCCGTGACCACACGCTCGATCGCTGGCTGGCGAGCCTCCACGCGGCGCTCGCGGCGGCGCGCCAGTTGCCCGGGAGCCGATCCGAGGCGACCCTCGTGATCGGCCACAGCGAGGGCGGCACCGTCGCAGCGCGCTTGGCGCGGAGAGATGGGCAGGTCTCCCATGTCGCCGTGTTGTCGGCCGGCGGGCAGGGGGCCGAGTTCGACATGATCGAGCGCGCTCGCCGCTCGGCGACCCCGGGAGGCGAGGAGGCGGCGATGGCCGAGGCCGAGGCGCGATGGCGAGCGATTCGCGAACGCCCGGGCAGCGACGAGATGGTTTGGGGCCACCCGTTCCGCCGCTGGTCCTCCTTCGGCCAAGCGATCCCGGCGGAAGACCTTCTGGCAACGCGGGCGAGTGTCTTCCTCGTTCATGGGACGCGTGATGAGTCTGTGCCGATCGCCTCGTTCGATCTGACGACGCTGGTTCTGGCGCGGCGCGATCGCGTAGAGACACTCCGGCTCGAAGGCGCCGATCACGCACTCAATCATCCTGGGCAGGCTCCGCCCGAGGGCCTGCGGGCCGTGTTCAGCCGTGTCCTGGGCTGGTACAGCAGTGCTCAGTGAATGCGGGCGATCTCGGCGCGAAGCGTGGCGATCAACTCGCTCACTGCGCCAAGTTCCTTTTCTTCGGCGTTCAAGATCGTGGCGAACGCCCGACGCTTGTAGGCCATGACGTCGATGGCCGGCTCGTCACCGCCTTGGCCCGCGGCATCGACCAGGATGTCGATCACCCGTTCGGCGGCATGGAGCCGCCCCCAGAGGTAGTCGTTCTCGCGGTTGCGCCGCGAGAAGAACGCTCCGAAGTGACTGAAATCGATCCCCTTGAGGGTCGCGGGCGCCCCACCCTGGCGGATTGAATCGGCATCGTCGGGACTGATGCGGTCGACGCGGATCTCCTCGTATTCGCCGGCGTCGCGCCAGCTCGTGAGCGAGAACGTCAGCATGTCCCAGAAGGCGAAGCCGATATAGGAGATCAGCAACTCGCGGCGGGCCGCGGTCCCGACCGACTCGGACGTAAGCGCGGCGATGATCGCATCGACCCGCCGGTTGAGACCGCGCAGGTTGATGGCGGCGTCCAGGGCCTCGATCGCCTGGTCGATTTTCGCGCCGTCGCGCGCCACGAACGCCTCGGGGTCGAACCAGTCCTTCTCGAGCAGATCATCGCTGCGCGACAGCGGCGAAAATAGGGCTTCGAACCGGTTGAGCAGCGACTGATCGGCGAAGTCGAAGTCGTTGAAACGCCGCATCGCGTCCATCGCGCTGTAGAAGTCGGCCTTGAGGCGATCGAGTTTCTCCGTCGTGACGCCGTCGAAGCCGACGTCGCCGATGTGTCCATAGAGCTGGTTGAGGCTGCGGATGACGAAGGCGAGGCGGCGCTGGCGAAACGCGAGATCGAAGCGAAGCACGAAACGCACCCACGGCGGCGGCTCCCCGGTGGTGACGTTGCCGCTGCGCGGCACCGTGCCCGGAGGCGGAAGCACCTGGCGCGCCGTCGCCCACGTGCGCAGCACGACGGCGATACGTGCGGCTGTCGGCGAGGCCGTCGGAAAGCCGGCCATCTCCGCCGCGAGTCCGGAGAGGTATTCGAGCACCGAAGCGAGCTTGAGGCGGACGTAACCGTCATAGACGAAACCGGCCTCCTCGGCCGCGCGTGCGTTGGCGGCTTCGCGCCAGACGCCCAGGGTATCGGTGGTCAGCGGTTGATCGAGCGCGTTGCCCGCGAGTTCGCGCACCAGCTGAACGACCTGCGGGCGCGCTTCGTCGATGATCGCCTTGATGCGGCGAACCCGCTGGTTGTAGCTGTTGATCCACTCGAGATCGCCGAACACCGGTTCGTTGCGCGGAATGTCCGACAACGCCCCTTTCAGGGTGCGAAACCAGTTGGGCACGCGTCCATCGGGCGGCGGGGGTGGCTGTTCCGGATCCGGATCGATATAGACCAGGCGGCGATCGACCTGGCGATAGGCGGGTCGGCCACGGATCGCGCTGATCGCCGAGGCGAACGGCTTGTTGTTGAGGACGGCGCCATCGACGAATGACGTCTTGTGGGGATCGCTCCCCGCCTGGCGATAGCGCCGGAAGTTGGTAGCGAGGAAGCCTTCCTTGGTCGTCCACGGTTTGCCGAGATCGGCGGCGACTTTCTCGATCTCACGGATCTGGGCCGGTCGGAATGCGCCAGGGAAGGATGAACTGGCGCGCCCGGCGAACACCAGCGACGCGACGTTCTCGCGCGTGAAATCGGATTCTTCGCCGCCCCCGGCCAGCCGGTCGTAGCGGAACTTGAGCATGTGCCGGTGCTCGCGCTCGGCGACCATGGGCGGGTCGTGCGTCGGGATGTGCTGCAGGTAGCCGTAGTAGTCGGTCACCGCCACGAACAGATCGAGCCTTTGGCCCGGCGGCACGAGCGACGCCCGGGGCCGCGCCGGATCACCCATCCCGTCGATGGCCGTCAACAGCACGCGCGACAGGTTTTCGCCGTCGAACGGTGGGCGGAACCAGCGCGAGCGAAAGAAGCGCGACAGCTTGCGCCGCATTTCGGGGTCGTCCGGCACCTGGCGCAGGGTGAACGCCCAGATGAAGGGCCGGAGATACCATTTGCTCCACACCTTGGAGGCACTTCTTTTGCCGAGCAGTTCGCTGACGTCGGCGGCTTCGAGCCACACTTTGCGAAGGCTCGTGATCGGCAAATCGTGGGCGAGTGCGCGGGCCAAGACCACGCCGTTGATGCCCCCCGCCGAAGCCCCCGAGATGATGTCGATCACGACTCGCAGATCGAGGTGTTGCCCGATTTCCTTGAGCAGGTCGAAGTAGACGGCCTCGGTATCGATCTCGGGATCGGCGGTGCGGTTGCGGACGCTCTCGTAGCGGGCGTCGCGTCGGGCCTCGGCCGTCGGAACCGAATGATAGGTCCGCGAGGCGCGCACCACCTTGAGCAGTTCCTTGGTCGCCCCGTGCATGTAGACGGCGAGCGAAACGCCGCCGTAGCACACGAGCGCCAGGCGCAGCTCTTTCTCCTTCACGACATCCCTCCGCCCGGCCCCCCGGGGCGGCAAAGGTATAGCCGGGCACCGGGCGTCCTGGAAAGTCGCGGGCGGGACACTGTCACGGACGGACGCGCAACTGTTCGTGCAGGAACGCGATTACGCGATCGCGGGCCAGCGCTGTCGGGTGCCCGGCCGCATCAACCAGGTCGTGGGTCAATGTGCAATGGGCCTTTCGGCCTGGACGCCGTCCCGAGGACGACGGGATCTCGATGGCCTCGAGGCGATCACCGAACTCCTCGCGCAGGCGGACCATGCGCTCGGCCGGGCAAAGTGGGTCGTCGGAAAAGCGCAGCGCCAGGAGTCGGATGTCGTCCTCGGCGCTGCGGCGTTTGGCTATCGCGAGTTGTTCGGGTGAAACGTGGAGCGCCCGCCGCCGCGCAGCCCCGATCGGGACGGGCAGGGAGGGCTGCGCCAGGACCGGGGCGAGCAAGTGAGGATCGGCCATCAAGGCGAGCGCGAAATTGCCGGTCAGGCACATCCCGACCGCCCCGATGCCAGGTCCGCCGACCTCGGCACGAAGAGCACGGCCGAGCGCGCGCAACCATTCCGTGACCGGGCTGGCGCGGTGGGCGGCGAGCACGGCGAACTCGCGGCTGATACAGGCGCGGGCGAACTGGCCGAGCGCGTACGACCCGGTCAGCGGGCGCCCGGGCGTGCCGAACAAGCTCGGCATCGCCACGGTGAACCCGGCATCGGCGACCCAGGTCGCGAAGCGGGCGACTTCCGGGGCGATACCGGGGATTTCGTGGATGACGATCACGCCCGGCCCCGAACCCCGTCGGTAGACTGGGCGCGATCGATGTCCATCGCTGAAGCAGGTCAGCGAAAAGCCGGCCAATGCGGGAACCACGGCCGGGACTTAAGCCCGGCGACCGGCACTGGGCAACCCGGGGCAACGGTGGAGCGAAAAAAAGCCGGGCCCGAAGGCCCGGCAGTGCTACAGGGAGGCTTTACGTCTGGGAGACGTAAGGTCGCCGGGTCAAGGGTGGCTCGGCGACCGTGACCTGGACTGTTCGGTGCGAACGGCCCAGAGTTGCCCAATTATTAAGGACGCCGATCCGGTCGCAGAACGCCTGTTAACCTCAAGTCAGGCATGCAAATTTCGCATGGCTCATGGTGCGGGCCGGGTTTGCCTCCAGTCCGTCGCTTTCCTGCCACGGCACGGCCTTGGCCCCCCTCTATCGATGATTCCCGTTGACGACGGGTTGAAGACGGGGGAAACCCATGGCGGCACACGAACCCGTGAAGAGCGGGGAGGACGCGGTGGCACAGGTTGGGGAGCGGCAGGCGGTGGTCGTTCGGACCTTCGAGAGTCCGTCTTGGCCCTTCGACCATCTCGCGTTCGCGGCCATCGTCCTGATCCTCGCGATCGCCGGCGCCACGTTCGCCGACTATGGCGTGAGTTGGGACGAAGGCGAACATCAGGCTTACGGCGAAACGGTCTTCCAGTATTACGCGACGTGGTTCGAGGAGCGGGCGGCCGTCGAGTGGAAGCCACTCTATCAGTACGGAGCGGCGTTCGACCTGACGGCGGTGCTGCTGCAGTTCGTGCTGCCCTTCGAGCCTTATCACACCCGGCACCTGCTGAACGTCCTCATTGGCGTCGTCGGGCTGTTCGGTTGTTGGCGCCTGGCCCGGCTCGTCGGTGGTCCGCGGGCCGGCCTGATCGCCGTCCTGTTGCTTGCCGCGACGCCCAATTTCTATGGCCACATGTTCAACAACCCGAAGGACATCCCCTTCGCGGTCGGCACCGTCTGGTCGCTGTATTTCATGGTGCAGTTGCTGCGCGTCCTGCCCCGCCCGCCGGGGTCGCTGGTCGTCAAGCTGGGAGTGGTGATCGGCTTGACGCTGGGCGTTCGCATCGGCGGCCTGCTGCTGCTCGGGTATCTCGGCCTGGCGCTGGGCGGCTGGCTCCTGTTTCTCTCCCCGCGCCGGCATCCGACCGACCTGATCCGTCATGGCGCGTTGGTCGCGGTCCGCGTCGTGGTTCCGGTGGTCGTGATCGCCTACGGGATCATGTTGGCCTATTGGCCCTGGGCGCAGCAGGAACCGTTCACCAATCCGTTGCGCGCCCTCACCGAATTTTCACACCACGCGTTTCCGTACAAAGTTCTGTTCTTCGGCGACTACATCGCCGCCGATCAGTTGCCGTGGTCCTACCTGCCGCTCCACTTCGTCCTGAAGCTGCCCGAATTGAGCGTGCTCGCGCTCCTGCTGGGTGGACCTTGGGCTGTGCTCTACTACTGGCGACGGCAACGCTGGGGCAGTCTCGCCCAGGTGTTGCCGATCGGCCTGATTCTGTTTGCCGCGCTGTTCCCGCTGCTCTACGCCATGGCCATCAAGGCGATCGTATTCAATGGCATGCGGCATTTCCTGTTCGTCGTGCCGCCCCTGTGCATGATCGCGGCCCTGACCATCGATGGCGCGCTCGATCGGCTGAAGCAGGTGCGCTGGCGCGGCGCCATCGGCACGGCGGTCGCCGCCTACGTCGCTTGGCACGTGCAGACGATGGTGGCGCTTCACCCCTACCAATACGTCTACTACAACGAATTCGTCGGTGGCCTCGATGGGGCGGTGGGTGAACTCGAGACCGACTATTGGGCGAACACCTACGCCGAAGCGGTCGAGGAACTGGTGGGCTACCTGTCGGCGGCTTACGGCGAAAACTTCGAAAAGCGGAAGTTCCGCATTGCCGTGTGCGGACCACCGACATCGGCAACGGCCAATTTTCCGAACAACTTCGAGTGGGTCAAAGATGTTGGCGAAGCGGATTACTTCATCGCCTTCACCAAGGACAACTGTAACGAGTTGATCGAGGGTCGCGATGTCGTCCGGGTCGAGCGTTTGGACGTGGTCCTTGCCGTGGTCAAGGACTGCAAGGTCGCGCGCCACGCCCTGATTCCGCAGTAGGCCGGGTCATGCAGGCCTCGGAGTACGCGCGGATGCACGCGGTCGAAGACCGCATGTGGTGGTACCGTGGACTACACCGCATCCTCTTGGCGTCGCTGAGTGGTCCGTCACTGCATCGGGTGCTGGACGCCGGGTGTGGCACTGGCGGGCTGTTGCGCCGGCTCCGGGAGTATCGGCCGGAATTGGCCGCGGTCGGCCTGGATGCCGATGCCACCGCCGCTGGGCTCGCCAGCGCCAAGGCAGGTCGACCGGTGACGGCGGCATCGATCAACGCATTGCCGTTTCCGGCCGAGTCCTTCGATGCCGTGGTGAGCGCGGACGTCCTCAGCCACGACCTCGTCGACCTCGACGCTGCGTTGGCCGAGATCCATCGCTGCCTCCGACCGCGCGGGCGCGTCGTTCTCAACCTGCCGGCCTACCGTTGGATGCTGTCGGCGCACGATCACGTCACGCACCAGTCGCGGCGCTTCACGGCGGCTGACGCGGTCGCCATGCTGCGGGCCGCGGGGTTCCGGGACATACGCAGTGGCTACTGGAACACGATCCTGTTCCCCATGATGGTCCTCCGCCGCAAGCTGTTCCCACCCAGGAACGGGAGCGACGTTGCCCTGTTCCCGGGCCCGATAGACTGGTTGTTCTCCCGTATCGTGCTTGCCGAAGCTGCGCTGATCCGGATCGGGGTGCGGTGGCCCTTCGGGGGATCCGTCCTGGTGATCGGGGTCAAGCCGTGAGCCGTCCGTTCGGGCTGTCGATCGTGATTCCGGTCTACAACGGAGCAGGCTCGATCGGTCGACTGGTGCAGGCCCTCGAAGGCCTCACCGTCGTCGGCGGCCACGAGATCGTGCTGGTCGTCGACGGAAGCCCCGACAACAGCGACGAGGTTTGTCGGCGCCTAGCCGCCGCAAGCCCGTTGCCGATCACCGTGATCAATCACGCACGCAACTACGGGGAACACAACGCCGTCATGACCGGCCTGCGTCACGCGCGCGGCGACTACATCATCAACATGGATGACGACCTGCAGAACCCGCCGAGCGAAGTGGTCAAGCTCTACGACCACGCGCGGCAGAGCGGGAAGGACGTCGTCTACACCTACTATCAGAAGAAGGAACACGCAGCGTGGCGCAACCTCGGCAGTCGCTTCGCCAACTGGGTGGCCGACGTCTTGCTCGACAAGCCCAAGGGCCTCTACATGTCGAGCTTCCGCTGCATGAGCGCGTTCGTCGCCGAGCAGGTCACGCGTTATAGCGGCCCCTTTCCCCACATCGACGGCCTCATCTTCCAGGTGACCAATTCGATCGATCGGATCGAGGTCGATCATCTGCCGCGCGCCGACGGTCGCAGCAACTACACGCTGCGCCGGCTGATCAACCTCTGGCTCAGCATTCTGCTCAACTTCTCCGGCGTACCGTTGCGGCTGGCGACGGTGGTCGGTGTCGCCTTGGGATTTGTCGGGCTGATCGGCCTGTTCGCGGTCCTGGTCGAGGTCGTGTTCTACGGCACGCCCGAGGGTTGGGCCTCGCTCATGGTGGTCGTGCTGTTTGTCGCCGGGATTCAACTCGTGCTGCTGGGCCTGATCGGCGAGTACCTGGGGCGCTTGTTTCTCACGGCCAACAACAAACCGCAGTCCGTCGTGCGCTCCGTCGTTCGCCGTGAGGATCTGCGCGACCGCCCGTCGCAGCGCGTCAACGGCTAGGGCCGGCCGCGTGAACCGCGGCGATCACCTGTTTCACCGCGTCGCCCGGAAGTTGCGGATACATCGGCAAACTCAGAACCTGTTTCGCCAGCGGCTCGGTATGGCGCATCGCGGCTGGGCCCACGGCAATGCGGCCAGCGTAGGCCGGCTGGCGATGAACGGGCACGGGATAGTGCACGGCGGTGCCGATCCCGGCTGCCGCAAGTGCGGCGCGCAGGGACTCGCGACGCTCTGCTCGCACGACGTACTGGTGGAAGACGTGGGAGACTCCGGCGCGACGGGCTGGCGTCGCGAGCGGCGTCCCAGCCAGGCCAGCGTCATAGTGCGCCGCCAGGGCCTGACGACGTTGATTGTCGCGGGGTAGCGTCGCCAGTTTCACCCGCAGGATCGCCGCCTGGAGCTCGTCCAGTCGGCTGTTCTGGCCGGCCGTCGCGCTGACGTAGCGCTCACGCCAACCATATTCGCGGAGCTCCACGACGCGGCGCGCGAGCGCCTCGTCGTTGGTGATCACGGCGCCCCCATCGCCGAAGGCCCCGAGGTTCTTCGTCGGGTAGAAGCTGAAGCAGCCAACGTCGCCCAACGTTCCGACGGTGCGGCCGCCGATGGTCGCACCATGGGCCTGGGCGCAGTCCTCGATCACCCTGAGGCCGTAGTCGCGCGCGAACCCGAGGAGGTCGTCGATCCGTGCCGGGTGTCCATAGAGATGGACGGGAACGATCGCCTTGATCCGGGCTCCACGCTTGAGAACATCGGCGAGCTCGGCAACGTCGAGCGTGAAATCGACGGGGTCGACATCGAGCAACAGCGGGTGCGCGCCCACGAGCTCGATGGCCGCCACGGTCGCGACGGCCGTATGGGCGACGGTGGCCACCGTGTCGCCGGGACCGACATCCAACGCCCGCAATGCCAGCACCAGGGCGTCGGTCCCGCTGCCGACGCCGACGGCATGGCGCGCGCCGTTGAAGGCCGCGAACTCCTGCTCGAACCGTTTCACCTCGTCGCCCAGGATATAGCGGCCGGATTCGAGCGCGACCTGGATGGCACGATCGATCGCACCCCGATGTTCGAGGTAACTGGCGCGCGGGTCGGTTTGGGGGATCGTGATCGGCATCGCTAAACGTAGTGGCGCCACGCCTCGCGGTAATAGACGATCGTGCGACGCAGCCCCTCGTTCAGGGGGACCGCCGGGGCCCAGCCCGTGGTGCGGCGGAACAGGCGGTCATCGGCGTAATAGTCGCCGATGTCGATACGTTTGCGATCCGCCGGAAAGGCCTTCACCTCGAACGATCCGCCGGAGAGCTGCGCCAAGAGGCGGCCGACCTCGGCCAGGCTGAGCGGCGGGTCACCACCGATGTTGAATACCTGGCCGTCGGTCTCGGGCAAGGTGGCGGCGAGCAGGAGCGCCTGAACGGCGTCGTCGACGTAGGTAAAATCGCGCAGCTGTTCGCCGCCCCAGACCTCGAACGGGCGCCCTTCGAGCACGGCCCGGATCCACACGCCGAGGAACGTCTGGCGCGCGTCCTTGATGCGCATGCGCGGACCGTAGGTGTTGGTCAGGCGGAGTGCGGTGGCTCGCAGGCCGTACACGTTGTTGTAGAGAATGTGGTACCACTCGCCCGCCATCTTGTTGATGCCGTTGACGTCGGTTGGTCGCAACGGATGTTTCTCATCGGCCGGCAGGTAGTCCGGCTTGCCGTAGATCTGGCGCGTCGAAGCGAACACGATCTTGGCCTTCGGCGCGTGCTGGCGGCAGGCCTCGAGCAGGCTGAGCTGGGCGGCGCAGTTGATCTCGAGGTCGACCTGCGGATTGGTCATCGAATCGAGGTGGCTGGTCTGCCCGGCCAGATTGAAGATCACGTCGAGGTCGCGCAGCAGGTAGGGCAGGGCGTGGCGGTCACGGATATCGGAGATGTTGACCCGCACGCGGCTCTCGATTCCGGCGATGTTGTGAGGATTTCCGCCGTATTCCGGCACCAGGGAATCGATCAGCGTCACCTCGGCGCCGAGCGCGACCAAACGGTGCGCGAGGGTCGAACCGATGAACCCGAGCCCGCCCGTGATCAACGTGCGCCGGCCGGCGAGCCCAGCCGGGCCCTGCGTGGGGACCATGGTCGGGCGCTCCTAGAACCGCCAGGCCGAAACTTTGGCCAGCAAAAAGTCCCGGAACGCCGCGATCTTCTTCGAATCGCGGAGCTCGTCCGGATAGACGAAATAGGCGTCGAACGACGGCCCGGAAATCTCGGGGATCACCTGCACCACCCTCGGATTGCTCTGTACGGTGTAGTCCGGCAATGCGGCAATTCCGAGGCCGCTTTCGACCGCCATCAACTGACCGTGGACGTTGTTGACGTTGAGGACCGGGCGAATCTGCACCCCGGCGCGCTCCCCGATCTCGATCAGCCAGTTGACCTCGGGAACCGGTGAGTACGCATCGTCGCCGTAAGCGATGATGCGATGGTGCGCGAGGTCGCGGACATCGGTGGGGCTCCCGTGCCGGCGCAGGTACTCCGACGAGGCATAGAGGTGGTTGTGTACCGTCAGGAGTTTTCGCTGCACCAGATCGCGCTGCGTCGAAGGACGCAGCCGGATCGCAATGTCAGCCTCGCCCATCGATAGGTCGAGGACGCGGTCCTCGAGCACGAGATCGACCGTGAGGTCGGGATAGAGCGCCAGGAACTCGCCGATCCGTGGCGTCAGCCACGTCGAGCCGAGGCCCACGGTGGTCGTGATCTTGAGCGACCCGGAAGGTTTCTGCCGCGTCTCGCCGAGCACGGCTTCGGCCATCGCGAGTTTGGCCGACACTTCGTGCGCCGTCCGGTACAGCGTTTCGCCTTGCTCGGTCAGTTTCAGGCCGCGGGCATGGCGGTGGAACAGCGGCACGCCCAGTTCGTCCTCGAGCGCGCTCACCTGCCGGCTGATCGCCGATTGGCTCAGGCTCAGCATCTCGCCCGCGCGCGTAAAGCTCCCGGCATCGGCCGCGGCGTGGAAGATCTTGAGCTTGTTCCAATCGATGGCCGAGGTCATCGCGTCACTCGGCGGCTTGAGCGGCGAGCGGTTGCGCTGCCAGCCATTTCTCGGCCTCGAGCGCGGCCATGCAGCCGGTGCCGGCGGCAGTCACGGCTTGGCGGAAAATCTTGTCCTGGACGTCGCCCGCCGCGAACACGCCCGGGACGTTGGTGCGCGTCGAACCCGGCTTGGTCGCGATATACCCGTCCTGGTCGACATCGACCTGGTCGCGAAACAGTTCGGTGTTCGGGGTATGGCCGATCGCCACGAACACGCCGTCGGTCGCAAGCTCGCTGTTCGCCCCCGTCTTGGTGTTGCGCAGGCGAACACCCGTCACGGCCTTCGGCGAACCCGAGCCGAGAACCTCTTCGACCGCCGCGTTCCACACCACCGCGATCTTGGGATTCTTGAACAGACGCTCCTGACCGATTTTCTCGGCCCGAAGCGAGTCGCGGCGGTGAACCAGAGTGACCTTGCTGGCGTGATGGGTCAGGTAGAGCGCTTCCTCGACGGCCGTGTTACCGCCGCCGACGACCACGACCTGCTTGCCGCGGAAGAAAAATCCGTCGCAGGTGGCGCAGGCGGAGACGCCGGCGCCCTTGAACGCATCCTCGCTCGGGAGCCCGAGCCACCGGGCCTGCGCCCCGGTCGCGACGATCAGGGCCTCGCCGGCGTAGGTGTCTCCCGAATCGCCGATGCAGCGAAATGGCGTCCGTGACAGGTCGACCGAGGTGATGAGGTCGTTGTGCATGACCGTGCCAACGTGCTCGGCCTGCTTCTGCATCTGCTCCATCAGCCAGGGGCCCTGCACCACCTCGGCGAACCCGGGATAGTTCTCGACATCCGAGGTGATGGTCATCTGACCACCGGGTTGCATGCCATGCACGAGGATCGGCTTGAGCCCGGCTCGGGCCGCATAGATCGCGGCGGTCAGCCCGGCCGGGCCGGAGCCGAGGATGAGGACTTTGCTGCGGTGATTCTTGGACATGACGACCTGACCGGCGGAGCTATGTGTTGTTTGCATTGGTGGAGGCGCCGCCCCCCAACAATGGGGATGGCTGGGCTCCTATGCAAGCGGCGCACAGGACCCCTGCGGGATTTTCAATCCGGTGTTGCGCCCGCGAGGTCGAGGCGGCGGCGGACTTCGGCGGCAGCCATGGCGGTGTCGTCGAGGGGCTCGTACTGCCACCGCTCGAGGCGGCCATCGAAGGCGCGCGTAACACCATCTGTCCGCAACCGGTCATGGAACTCGTTCAATTTCGCCGATCCACCACTCAACGGCATGACGTAGACCGGCTTACCCGTACTGGCCGCCTCCGAGGTCATCGACACCGAGTCAGCCGTTACGACAATGGCATCGGCTAGTGCGAGAAAACCGAAGTAGGGGTTCTCTCCCTCGCCGTCCCAGAAGTACGTGTGGTCGCCGCGCAGCGCGTTGCGCAGCAAGGCGGTGTTGGTGGTACCGGTGCGCCGCGACGCGGTGATCGCCAGCCCTGCGCCGTGTTCGCGTGCCACCTGCTGCAAGCGGGTGGTCAGGGCCAGGGTGTCCTGCTCGGTCATCTCATAATGCACGGAGTTGCCTCCGATGAGGACGGCAACAAGTGGTCGCGGCAGTGGCGCAAGTAAGTTGCGGAACCGGGCTGCGGCCTCTGCCAAACGCGTGGGCGTAACACGGTGGGGCGCCCCCCGGGTACTGAGCACGTTTGGACCCGTGACATGGTCGTGTCGTGGTGGGACGACGAGATCGAAATGACGGGGCGCGATCCGAGGGTTCTGGACTTGCACGACGAACGCGCCGCGGCGGCGCAACGCCAAAGCGACCCCGATGCTCTGGCGCCCACCGGCCACGACGAGCCTGGGCCATGGCGCCTCGAGTTGGTCGGCGCGGCCGTCGACCAGGGTCGAGAGCGCGGCGTCGGCGGCTGGGATCCAAACCCCCACCGGGAGCCAGCGCCACGGGGTGCGCGTGTGGAGCCGCTTTATGGTGAACGGAAGGCCGATGGCCTCGGCCAAACCCAAACACTGGTTCTCGGTGCCCGCTTTACCGTCACTCACCACCCACGCTTGGTCACCCATTCAATCGCAACTTTGTTTCGTTTGCGCGAAAGATAATTATAGTCGGTGCACCGCGAGTCCGACGGAGGATGCTAGCATGGTGCGCGAAAAACTCGACGAGATCGATCGACAGATTCTCCGCGACCTCCAGGAGGATGGACGAATGACCAACGTCGATCTCGCCCGGCGTGCGGGGATTTCGGCGCCTCCATGTCTGCGCCGGATGCGCGCCCTCGAGAAGGCTGGCTACGTCCGTGGGTATCACGCCGAACTCGACGCCAAAGCGCTGGGGTTCGACGTGACCGTGTTTGCCCTGGTGGGGCTGCACTCGCAGGCCGAATCCGATCTCGTGGCCTTCGAACAGCGCGTCGCGGCATGGCCGTTGGTGCGCCAGTGTTACATGCTCGCGGGCGAGGTCGACTTCATGCTGAAGATCGTCGCCCGTGATTGGGACGAATACCAGGCGTTCTTGACCAAGGAACTCACCGCCGCGCCCAACGTCGCGCACGTCAAGAGTTCGCTCGCCATCCGCACCAGCAAGAACCAGCCCGGCGTGCCGCTCGATCTGGTCGAGCGCGGCTGATGGCGAGCGCTCGCAGGGCGCGGGGCGCGCTCCGGCGATATGCCCTGACGCTGCCCGAGGCCTACGAGGACTTCCCCTGGGGCGAGGCCGTTCTCAAAGTGCGAAAAAAGGTCTTCGTTTTTCTCGGCCGCGACGATGGTGGCTGCAGCCTCTCGGTCAAGTTGCCGCAATCGCACGGCGCCGCGTCGCTGATGCCGTTCGCGACTCCCACGGGTTATGGCTTGGGGCGGGCCGGGTGGGTGACGGCCACGTTCGGGCGCGGCGAGGACGTGCCGGTCGCAATGCTCCAAGCCTGGATCGAGGAATCCTACCGTGCGGTCGCACCGGCGACGTTGCGCCGGAAACGCGGAGGGGAGGCGCCGCCACGGCGACGCCCGCGGCGCCCTACTTGAAGCGGACGTCGAGCAGTTCGTAGGAGCGGGCGCCCTTGGGCGTCTTCACTTCGACGGACTCGCCCTTCTTCTTGCCGATCAGCGCGCGGGCCAGCGGCGAGGTGATCGAGAGGCGGCCCGCCTTGATGTCGGATTCGTCGGAACCCACGATCTGGTAGGTCGCTTCCTCGTCGGTGTCTTCGTCGACGACGCGGATCGTTGCCCCGAACATGACGGAGTTGCCCGACAACTTCGAAGGGTCGATGACTTCGGCGCGGGAGATCTTGTCCTCGATCTCGGCGATACGCGCTTCGATGATCGCTTGGCGTTCCTTGGCCGAATGGTACTCGGCGTTCTCCGACAGGTCGCCGTGCGCGCGGGCCTCCGCGATCGCCTGAATGATTCCCGGACGTTCGACCGACTTGAGCCGCTTCAGTTCGTCCTGAAGCCGCTTCATGCCGCCAGCCGTCATTGGTTCTTTGCTCATCGTCAATACAACCCCGAAGCCGGCGCCGTGTGGCGTCCGCTCCTGTCGTTCACGGAATGCGCCTAGAAGGTACTAGAAAAATACGATTGCAGCGGGGCCACATCAAGACTGCCGGAGCGCAATCGTTCGATGGCCATGACTGCCACTTTGGCGCCCGCGACCGTGGTGTAATACGGAATGTTGAGCGTGAGGGCGGTCCGTCGCAGCGCGAAAGAATCGGCCACCGCCTGTGATCCCTCTGTCGTGTTGAACATCAGGGCGATCTCGCCGTTCTTCATCGCATCGACGATGTGGGGCCGGCCCTCGAGCACCTTGTTGATCGGCTTCACCGACAGGCCGTGGTCGGAGAGGTACTTGGCCGTGCCGCGCGTCGCGATCAGGGTGAAGCCGAGGTCCACCAGGTGGCGCGCCGGTTCCAAGAGCTGCTCCTTGTCGGCATCGCGAACCGACAGGAACACGTTGCCCGATTGTGGCAGCACTGTGCCGGAGGCGATCTGCGACTTGGCGAACGCGCGCTCGAAATCGGTGTCGATGCCCATCACCTCGCCGGTCGATTTCATTTCGGGCCCGAGGATGATGTCGACGCCGGGGAAGCGAGCGAAGGGGAACACCGCTTCCTTCACCGTGGTGTGGCGCAGCACCGGCGTCCGCAGGTTGAACGAGGCCAGCGTCTCGCCCGCCATGACGCGGGCGGCGATTTTCGCCAACGGATAGCCGATCGACTTGGCGACGAACGGAACCGTGCGCGAGGCGCGCGGGTTCACCTCCAGGATGTAGACGACGCCGTCCTTGATCGCGAACTGCACGTTCATCAGGCCGACGACTTGCAGGGCCTTGGCCAGGGCCACGGTCTGGCGCCGGATCTCGTCGACCACCGCCGCGGTCAGCGAGTAGGGCGGCAACGAACAGGCGGAATCGCCGGAATGGATGCCGGCCTCTTCGATGTGTTCCATGATGCCGGCGACGAACACCGTGTCGCGATCGGCGAGAGCATCGACGTCCACCTCGACGGCGTTCTCGAGGTAGCGATCGATCAGCACCGGGTTTCGCCCGGACAGCTTCACCGCTTCACCGATGTAGCGCAGCAATTGCGCTCGGTCGCGGACGATCTCCATTGCCCGACCACCCAGCACGTAGGATGGCCGAATGACGACGGGATAGCCGACTCGCTCGGCGACGGCGACGGCCTCCTCGGCATTGGTCGCGACGCCGTTGTCGGGCTGCATGAGCCCGAGCGGCGGCAACAGCTTCTGGAAGCGCTCGCGGTCCTCGGCGATGTCGATGGCATCGACCGAGGTGCCGAGGATGGGAACCCCTGCCGCCGCAAGGCCCGCGGCCAGGCGCAGGGGGGTCTGACCGCCGAACTGCACGATGACCCCGAGCAACGTTCCGTTCACCCGTTCGGCCCGTACGATTTCGAGCACGTCTTCGATGGTCAGCGGTTCGAAATAGAGCCGGTCCGAGGTGTCGTAGTCGGTCGACACGGTCTCGGGGTTGCAGTTGACCATGATGGTCTCGTGACCGGCCTCACGCAGGGCATAGGCCGCATGCACGCAGCAATAGTCGAACTCGATACCCTGGCCGATGCGATTGGGGCCGCCTCCGAGGATCATCACCTTGGTCCGGTTGGTCGGCATCGCTTCGTTCTCGGCCCGACCGACGCCGTCGGCAAGATCGGTCTCGTATGTCGAGTACATGTAAGGCGTGCGCGCCTCGAACTCGGCGGCGCACGTGTCGACACGCTTGTAGGCGGGGACGACCGCCAAGCGCAGCCGGTGAGCCGCGACGTCGGATTCGTTTCGATCCGTCAGTTTGGCCAAGCGGGCGTCCGAGAAACCCGCGCGCTTGAGCGCCAACAGTCCCAGACGATCCTCGGGCAGTCCGTCCCGCTTCACGGCCTCCTCGGTCGCGACCAGGTCCCGGATCTGTTCCAGGAACCAGGGGTCGAAGCGACTGGCCGCCTGGATGTCGGCTAGGGGCAGTCCGGCGCGAAAGGCCTGCGCGATGCGCAGCAGCCGATCCGGGGTCGGCTGGGTCAAGGCGGCCACGATCGTCCGCGGATCCGTGCCGTCGTATCCCGGAATGTCGACCTCGTCCAAACCGGTGAGGCCGGTTTCCATCGAGCGCAGCGCCTTCTGCAGGCTCTCCTGGAAGCTGCGGCCGAGCGCCATCGCCTCGCCGACGGACTTCATCTGCGTCGTGAGCAACGGGTCGGCACCCTTGAACTTCTCGAACGTGAAGCGCGGGATCTTGGTGACGACGTAGTCGATGGTCGGCTCGAAGGAGGCCGGCGTCACGCCGGTGATGTCGTTGGTCAGCTCGTCGAGGGTGTAGCCGACCGCGAGCCGGGCAGCGACCTTGGCGATGGGAAACCCGGTCGCCTTCGAGGCCAACGCCGAGGAGCGCGACACGCGCGGGTTCATCTCGATGATGACGATGCGGCCATCCTCGGGGTTGATCGCGAACTGGACGTTCGATCCGCCGGTCTCGACGCCGATCGCCCGCAGGCAGGCGATCGAGGCGTTGCGCATGCGCTGGTATTCCTTGTCCGTCAGGGTCAGCGCGGGTGCGATCGTGATCGAGTCGCCGGTGTGGATCCCCATCGGATCGACGTTTTCGATCGAGCAGATGATGATGCAGTTGTCGTTTCGGTCGCGCACCACCTCCATCTCGAATTCCTTCCAGCCGAGCACGGACTCCTCGACCAGGATTTCGGTGGCGGGCGAGGCATCGAGTCCGCCCTGGGCGATACGCTCGAACTCTTCGCGGTTGTAGGCGATGCCGCCGCCAGTGCCGCCCAGCGTGAACGACGGACGGATGATCGCCGGCAGGCCGACGACGTCGAGCGCTGCGCGCGCCTCCGCCAGGGTGCGAGCGATGCGGCTCTTCGGGCTCTCCAGACCGATGGCCGACATGGTGTCGCGGAACAGCAGCCGGTTCTCCGCGCGCTCGATCGCCGCTTCGTTGGCTCCGATCAATTCGACGCCGTATTTGGCAAGCGTGCCGTCGCGGGCGAGCGCCAGCGCCGTGTTCAGCGCTGTCTGACCGCCCATCGTCGGCAACAGGGCGTCCGGGCGTTCCTTTTCGATGATCTTGGCGACGAAGGCCGGCGTGATCGGCTCGATATAGGTCGCATCGGCCAAGCCCGGGTCGGTCATGATCGTCGCCGGGTTGGAATTCACGAGGACTACCCGGTAGCCGTCCTCGCGCAGGACCTTACAGGCCTGCGATCCCGAATAGTCGAACTCGCAAGCCTGCCCGATGATGATCGGGCCGGCGCCGACGACAAGGATCGACGTGACGTCGGTGCGCTTAGGCACGAGCGAACCTCCGCCGCGTCCGGTGCGAACTCACGAGCGCGCTTCCATCAGTTTGACGAAGCGATCGAAGAGATAATGCGAGTCGGTGGGCCCCGGCGACGCCTCGGGGTGGTACTGCACGCTGAACACCGGCTTGCCGTCGACGGCGAGGCCTTCGACCGAGCCGTCAAACAGCGACAGGTGTGTGGCGACGACGCCGGCCGGCAGGGTTTTGGGGTCGACGACGAACCCGTGGTTCTGACTCGTGATCTCGACCTTGCCGGTGGCGAGATCCTTGACCGGATGGTTGGCGCCGCGGTGACCGCGCGCCATCTTGTGGGTCTTGCCGCCGAGCGCGAGGGCCAGGATCTGGTGTCCGAGGCAGATGCCGAAGATCGGCAGTCCGGTCTTGATCAAGGTCTGGAGCATCGGCACGGCGTAGCGGCCGGTCGCCGCCGGATCGCCGGGGCCGTTGGACAGGAACACGCCGTCGGGTCGATGGCGCAGGATTTCCTCGGCACTCGCCGCGGCTGGAACGACTGTCACGCGGCATCCGGCCGAGGCCAGACAACGCAGAATGTTGCGTTTGGCTCCGAAATCGACGGCGACTACGTGAAAGCGTGGCCGGTCGGCTGCTTCGTAGCCGCCGGCGCCGGCAAAGCTCCAGCGCCCTTCCGACCAGGCGTAACTCTGGGTACAGCTCACCTCTTTGGCGAGGTCCATGCCCTCGAGCCCCGGCCAGGCGCGCGCTATGGCGGTCAAAGTCGGGGTGTCGTGGATCTTGCTCGCATCGGTGCACAGCACCCCGGTCTGCGGCCCGCCGTCGCGGATCAAGCGCGTCACCCGACGCGTGTCGATGCCGGCCAGTCCGATCAGATTGTGGGCCTTGAGCCAGGCGTCGAGATGCCGGGTTGCCCGATAGTTGGACGGCTCGGTGATCGGCATACGCAGCACCACGCCCCGCACGACGGGGGTCGTCGTCTCGATGTCGGCCTCGTTGGTCCCGACGTTGCCGACGTGGGGGAACGTGAAGGTGATGATCTGACCGGCGTAGGACGGATCGGTCATGATCTCCTGATAGCCGGTCATCGAGGTGTTGAAACAGACCTCGCCCACCGCGACGCCACTCGCCCCGATCGGCTGACCGCGCAACACCGTCCCGTCCGCCAAAACCATCACCGCCTTGCCTTCCTCTCGGGAAGACGGGGCGGGGACGGTGGTGGACTCGGGCATTCAGTCGCTCCGGGCGCTGGCCGTGGCGCGGCGAACCGGGCCCGCCTCAGGCTCGGGCTGGGGCGAAATCGCCCCGGGGTCGTCGCTGCGGATGGGGTCGCGCGGTGGTTGTTTGCGGCGCAACATAAGCAAAGCGTGGTGGGGGGTCAAGGTTTAGCGGCGCGACATTATCATTGTTTTTCAACCGGTTATCGATTGGGTCGTGGTTTGCGTCGGGTTCGGGGAATCGAGTAGAGTGCGCGCTTTCCTCCACTACTGCGGAACGGGTCGATGCTTCGAGAGCGGCTTAGCGACGCCTTGAAAACGTCTCTCAAGGCCAAAGAACAGCGGCGGGTCTCGACCCTGCGGCTCATTCTGGCGGCCCTCAAGGACCGCGACATCGCCGCCCGCGGCGAGGGCAAGCCCGAGGGGCTGACCGACGAACAGATTTCGGCGCTCCTGCAGACCATGATCCGCCAGCGGCGGGATTCGATCGCGCTCTATGAGCAGGGCGGCCGGGTCGAGTTGGCCGAGCAGGAGCAGCAGGAAATCAAGATCATCGAGGAGTTTCTGCCGCGCCAGATGGCGGACGAGGAGATCGCCAGCGCGGTCAAGACGGTGATCGCCGAGCTGGGCGCCAAGGCGATCAAGGACATGGGCCACATAATGGCGGCCCTGCGCGAGCGTTATGCCGGACAGATGGACTTCGGCAAAGCCAGCCAGTTCGCCAAACAGCAGTTGTCCTGAGGCGCCCACACGTTCCCGCCGCGGCCGGGACAGGGGTAGGATGAAGTCGCGGGTCGTCAACCCTGGGCGCCATGGCCTTTCCGTCGTCATTCCTGGATGAACTGCGTGCCCGGGTCGCGATGTCCGAGGTGGTCGGGCGCCGCGTCAAACTGATCAAGCGCGGCCGCGAGTTCACCGGACTTTGCCCGTTCCACAACGAGAAGACGCCGTCGTTCACGGTGTCCGACGACAAGGGCTTCTATCACTGCTTCGGTTGCCAGGCGCACGGCTCGCTGTTCGACTTCGTCATGAACACCGAGGGGGTAGACTTCCCGGAGGCCGTCGAACGCGTCGCAGTCTTGGCTGGCGTTCCGGTGCCCAAGGCAACAGCCGCCCAGGCCGAGGAAGCAAAGCGCCAGGCGACGCTCTACGACGTCATGGAGCGCGCCGCGTTGTGGTTCAGCGAGAATTTGAAAACCCAGAACGGTCGTGAGGCACGCGAATACCTCGATCGCCGCGGCCTCGACGAGAACACGGTTCAGCGTTTTCGCCTGGGCTATGCCCCCGAATCGCGCCATGCGCTCAAGGACGCACTGACCGGGCGCGGCATCAGCGAAGAGCAGATGCTGGTCGCGGGACTCCTGATCAAGCCCGAGGACGGTGGAGCGACGTTCGACCGGTTTCGCCACCGCGTCATGTTTCCGATCTGCGATGCCCGCGGACGGGTGATCGCATTCGGCGGGCGGGCGCTTTCGGACGCGGCCAAGGCCAAGTATCTCAATTCGCCCGAGACGCCGTTGTTCCACAAGGGACGCGTGCTCTACGCATTCCACCACGCGCGCGAGGCGATTCGCGAGAAGACGGCGGCCCTGATCGCCGAGGGCTACATGGACGTGATCGCGCTGCACCAGGCAGGATTCCGTCACGCGGTGGCACCGCTCGGTACGGCGCTCACCGAGGACCACATGGCCCTCCTGTGGCGGTTGGTGCCGGAGCCGACCGTGTGCCTCGATGGTGACGCTGCCGGCCAGCGGGCGGCGCTCGCGGCGGCAGAACGCGCGTTGCCGCTGCTCAAGCCCGGGCACTCGCTGCGCTTTGCGACGCTGCCAGCGGGCGAGGATCCGGACGACCTGATCCGTGCCAAGGGCGCGCCGGCGATGGCAGCGATCCTGGAGCGGGCGGTGCCGCTCGCCGACGTCCTCTGGGAGAAGGAACTCTCGGCCCAGCCGATCGACAGTCCGGAACGCGAGGCCGGGCTGAAAGCGAGGTTGACCGCGCTCGCGCGGCGGGTCGGCGACCCGGCGGTCCGCGAGGCCTACGAGCGCCTGTTTCAGAACCGCTTCCAGGCGCTCGTGCGCCCGGCGGCCGCGACGCCGGCTGCCCCGTCGGGCGATGTCCGCGACCGCTTCCGGCGAGGCGAGCGCCGTTTCGGAGCGCCTGCCTGGGTCCCGCCTCTCCCCACGCCAGAGTTGCGCAACAGCGCCCTAGTTCGCGGCGACCCGGGGCAAATCCGCGAGCGGCTTATTGTGGCCCTGGTTTTGCATCGCCCGCTGCTGCTCCACGAGGGCGGCGATGATCTGTTCATGCAAGTGCCGTTGGGCGACGCCAACCTTGACAGGCTCCGCGGCGCCATCCTAAACGTGGCCGCTTCCGTGCCCGATCTTGACACCGTGACGCTTCGCAACCATTTGGCCGAGCAGGGACTTGGTGACCTGGCCACGCGCGTGCTCGAAGCGAGCGGGCGCAGCCATCCGGTCCTGCAGCGTCCCGACGTCGAGATCGCAGAGTTGGCGCGGCTCTGGCGCGAAGCGATCGCGTTCCACCGCCAGCCCGAGCACGACGCCGACATTCGCGAGGCGTTCGAACAATATATGGAAGACCCCAGTGCCGAACGTCTGGCTCGGCTGCGTGCCCTCCAGGAAGACAAAGCGCACGCCGGCGGCCTGCGGACGCGCGGGAATTTGCTGAATTCGATCTGACGAGCGGCGCGCTGTGGCGTGTCCGGAAACGGAGTGGGTATGGCGACCAAACCGGCGAAAGCCGTCGAGCCCGAGAAGCCGGCCGAAGAGCCCGCGACCGACGCGCCGCTGATCGATTCCGTCAACAAGGAGATCAAGAAGCTGCTCGCGCGCGCGAAGGAGCGCGGGTACGTCTCGTACGACGAAATCAACGCCGCGCTGCCGGCGGGCAAGGTCACCTCCGAGCAGATCGAAGACACGATGGCGATGCTCTCCGAGATGGGCGTCAACATCGTCGATGCCGACGACGAGGGCGAGGAGCAGCCTGCGGCGGCCGCGCCCGAGCCCGAGGAGACCCCGGCGGCAGTGGCGCGCCCGGCGCAGCAGGGTGAAGAGAAAGAAGTGCTCGACCGCACCGACGATCCGGTGCGCATGTACCTGCGCGAAATGGGCTCGATCGAGCTGTTGTCGCGGCAGGGCGAAATCGAGATCGCCAAACGCATCGAGGCCGGCCGCGAGACCATGATCGGCGGCATCTGCGAAAGCCCGCTGACCATCCGCGCGATCGTCACTTGGCGCGACGAACTCAAGGACGGCAAGCGCCTGCTGCGCGACATCATCGATCTCGAGGCGACGTACGGCGGCAAGCCGGGCGAAGCGGCCACGCCGCCGCCGGTGCCGCCGCCGGTGATCAAGCCGGGCGTGCGACCCAAACCGATTCGGCCGGCGCTGCGCGAAGAGCCGCCGCCGGGCAACGAAGAGGGCATGGAGGACGAGGACGAGGAAGCCAACGTCTCGCTGGCGGCAATGGAGCAGTCGTTGCTGCCGGGCGTCCTCGAGAAGTTCGACCAGATCGCGGCGATCTACAAGAAGCTGCACCGTGTCCAGGAAGCCAAGATCGGCGCCGCGCTGTCGAGCAAGGACGAATTCAGCCGCGCCCAGGAGCGCCGTGGTGAGAAGCTCAAGGCCGAGTTGGTCAAGGTCACCGAAGAGGTGCACCTCAACAACCTGCGCCTCGAGGAGCTGATCGATCAGCTCTACGGCCTCAACCGCCGCGTCATCAACACCGAACTCCAGCTCATGCGGCAGGCGGAAGGCTTCAGTATCGGACGAGACTCCTTTCTCAAGCAGCACACCGGCAACGAGCTCGATCCCGGCTGGATCCGCCGCGTCAAGCGCCTCAAGGAGCGCGGTTGGACCGAGTGGTGCGTCGGCAAGGGCGAAGAGATCAAGGAACTGCGTCGCATCATCGCCGAGGTCTCCAAGACGGTGGGCCTCGATATCACCGAGTTCAAGCGCATCGTGCAGACGGTGCAGAAGGGCGAACGCGACGCGGCGCGCGCCAAGAAGGAGATGGTCGAAGCCAACCTGCGCCTCGTCATCTCGATCGCCAAGAAGTACACGAACCGCGGCCTGCAGTTCCTCGACCTCATCCAGGAAGGCAACATCGGCCTGATGAAGGCGGTCGACAAGTTCGAGTATCGGCGCGGCTACAAGTTCTCGACCTACGCCACGTGGTGGATCCGCCAGGCCATCACGCGTTCGATCGCCGATCAGGCGCGCACGATCCGCATCCCCGTGCACATGATCGAGACCATCAACAAGCTGGTGCGCACCAGCCGCCAGATGCTGCACGAGATCGGCCGCGAGCCGACGCCCGAGGAACTGGCCGAGAAACTCGGCATGAGCCTCGAAAAGGTGCGCAAGGTGCTGAAGATCGCCAAGGAGCCGATCTCGCTCGAGACCCCGATCGGCGACGAGGAGGATTCGCACCTCGGCGACTTCATCGAGGACAAGAACGCGGTGTTGCCGCTCGATTCGGCCGTTCAGGCGAATCTGCGCGACACGACGACCCGCGTGCTCGCCTCGCTCACGCCGCGTGAGGAGCGTGTGTTGCGCATGCGCTTCGGGATCGGCATGAACACCGACCACACCCTCGAAGAGGTGGGGCAGCAGTTCAACGTTACCCGCGAGCGTATCCGCCAGATCGAGGCCAAGGCGCTGCGCAAGCTCAAGCACCCGAGCCGCTCACGCAAGCTGCGAAGCTTCTTGGACAACTAGGCTAGGTCAAGCGGCCTGATCCCAGAGGGACGCACGACCGGCAACAACCCGAAGCCGACTCGCCTGGATCAGGTTCATGCGGTCGCGCCCACATCTGCGATTGAAGTTCCGGATCGTGTCGCCGACGGCGCTCGCGTCCGGGCACGCTGAGCGCTCGCTACAACGCCGACCGTATGTCAGTGAACGTGAAGTCGTTATCCCGCGATCAACGTCCGCATTGTTGCCATCGGCAGGAATAGTCGTTGGCCCTCGTCGGCAAACGGGATGAACCCGTACTTGCGGTAAAAGGCACCGGCTGAGTCGTCTTTCGCATCGACGATCAACGCGTGGATCGCCAGGGTCTCTGTTGCGAGCAGGATGCGGTTGAACGCGTCCATGAGCAAGTAAGCCCCCAGCCCTCTGCCCTTCATTCCGCCATCGACGGCCAGCCGGCCGAGCACCGCAGCGGCTACCGGGTAGCGCGGCAGGCGCTTTGCCTGGTCGGCCGGGAGACTGGCGCGCTGAAAGCGGGTGGCACTCAGGCTGTAATAGCCGTGGACCGTCGATGCTTCGCCCTGCAGAGCAACGAACACGCGGGTGACGTCGCGCTTCACATCCTGCGACGCGAGTTCCCGGATGTAACGGTCGAGTTCGGGCGCACCGCAGGAGAAAGCCGACCGACCATGTGACTTGCTGTCGAGCGGTACGATCTGCCACGGTGCCGGACTCATCCAGTCGTTTTCTTGTATTTGGCGAATGCTTTGCGCAGCGCTGCGTTCGGCTTGGGCGGCTTGGTCAGCGCATCGAAGAAGAACTTCCAGTCTGGGCCGGAGAGCGTGACGGCCTCGTTCTCGCGAATCACCTTCTCGGCTTCTTCCAAGGCAGTCGCGAGCACGAACTGGCTGACCGTCTTGTGCCGGTAACTTGCGGCGCGTTGGAGCGCGCTTTTCGATTTGGCATCGAGGCGCACCTGCAGCCGGTCATCTTTGGTTGCCGCAGGACGAGGCATGAACGTTCTCCCTGTCTGACGATGCCAAACGTACTCACATATGGAGTACACTTCAGGGTCGAGGCGCGACGGTCATTCAAACTGGCCCTTGTCGTACCCTAGAATCTCGACGTCATCGCGATGATCGATGACCGGGAGGGCGCTCGCTCGCGAATTTCCCTAAGGGCCGCCTGCCGTGATTTCGGACGAAAGCGGGCCAGACGCTCCTCCAACACGGGTGTACGTGAGTGGTCGGGATCCCGTTCAACACCCGCCGTAGGGCACGTCGATCGTGCGCACGCCTTTGGTGGGGCCGGGGAAGTCGGCGAACAGCGCGCGCAGGAGCGCGTCCGACACCAGGGGCAGCCGTCCGCACTGACCGCGCGACACGACCTGACCCTCATACACCTTGGCGCGCCCCTGGGGCGCCAACGCGACGATGTCGACCCGGAGGCGCCGGGTGTAGAGCATCTGGTGGCGGGTCACCGTGCGATATCCGGTTGTGCCGTACACCGGCTGCTGACGGCCATCCTTGTCGCGATAGAAGCTCACGACGCCACGGACGGGTTCCTCGTAGCTGAAGGGTACCGACCGGCCGCCATCGACTCCGATTTCGAGTTGCGCCTCGTAGTCCGGGCGTTGCCCCGGCGGGATCGGAGCGAAACCGCGGGCGAGCAACTGACGTTCCAGAAGCTGGGCATAGGCCGCGAACTCGAGCGAGTCGGCGTTGCGTTGGTCTTTGGGAATGACCGCGACGGTGCCGCGCTCGCCGGGCTCCAAGGTGTGGAACACCTGGACTTCGGCCTGCAGCGAGGGCGGCGGCAACGTGCAGGCGGCGAGCACGAGGACCGTCAGAACCATTGCCGAGATCGCCCCGAGACGTGCCATCGCCAGGCCCTCCGCATCGCCATGGTCAGCGGCGAAGACGGCCAAATCGTGGCGCCACATGGGGCGATCGCGACGAAGAAACGGGCCGCCTAGGGCTTGACGTCCGCCGGGAATCGGCGGTTCGGGGACGAAGGCCCGGGCAAGCGGCGGAAATCCGCACGACCTTGCAAATCTCGGCGTACTTGGTCGAATAGGATTGCTCGAAAGATCAGGACCGGCCGGGGGCCATCGCCCCGCCGGCCCCACGCAACGGAACCGCGCCGAAAACGCCCGAAACGGCTCGAAATCGGCCACCATGGAATCTTTAAGCTATTGAAAAATAATGAAAGATTGGCTTTGTTTCGGCGCATTTGGGTTTAGGCATGGATAGCGCCAGCGCGGCAGGGCCGGGGTCCTGGCGGCGGCTCTTTCTTGCGGCGCTCGTCGGGTCGGCCTCGATCGGTTCGATCGGGATGCACCTCTTCGTGCCGGCCATCCCGTTCATCACCCGCGAATTCGCCAGCGACCCGACGGTCACCCAGCTCGCACTGTCGCTCTCGATGGTGGCGATGGCGGTCGCCACCATCGCCTACGGCCCGCTCTCCGATCGTTGGGGACGACGGGTCGCGCTCAACGGTGGGCTCGCATTGTTTCTCCTCGGCACGGTGGCCAGCGCGCTCGCGCCCGACGTCGAGACGTTGATCCTGGGGCGTATCATCCAAGCGGCGGGTGGCGCTGCGGGCATGGTGGTGACGCGCGCCATCGTTCGTGATGTCTACGGCCCGCAACGCGCCGCGAGCCTGATGGCCTATCTCACGATGGCGATGCTGGTAGCGCCGATGTTTGCCCAGAACCTGGGTGGCTTCCTCACCGACAACGTCGGTTGGCGCTGGGGGTTCTGGCTGGCGGCCGCCTGTGCGTTGTTGGTCGGCCTCCTGACCGGGCGCGGCATGCCGGAGACACACACCGGTCCCCGCGTGTCGGTGAGCCCACTCACGCTGCTGCGCAATTACGGTCGCCTGTTGCGTTCTCCGATGTTCGGCGGATACGCGCTGCATTCGGCGTTCGCCGCCGCGACGTTCTTCGCGTTCATGGGGGCGGCGCCGGCGTTGATGATCGAAACGCTCGGCCGTCCCGCCCTCGACTACTCGGCGTGGTTCATCTCGCTAACGCTCACGTTTCTGCTCGCCAACGCGCTCGCCGGACGCATTTCGACCCGCTTCGGCATCGGTCCGATGGTGTGGCTCGGTGGCCTCGTGTCGCTCGCCGCGGCCGTGGTCATGGTGTTGGTCATTTTGGCGTGGGGGCTCAGCCCTTACACGCTGTTTTTTCCCACGGCGATCGTCGGTGTCGGCAACGGCCTCTCGATGCCGAGCGCCAATGCCGGCGCCATCAACGTCGATCCCACGCTCGCCGGCACCGCCGCCGGGCTTGCGGCGTTCCTCACCATGGCACTCTCGGCGGTGTTCGCCCAACTCGCGGCACAATGGGCCGATGGCACGGCCTGGCCGCTGACAGGCCTCATCCTGGGCGGCACGATCGTCTCGGTGGCCGCCGGCGCACTCCCGTGGTGGCTGCATCGCCGGGTGCAGCCAGAATGACCACGACCGCAGCCGAGGCGCGCACGGTCGTCATCTCCAACCAGACGCTGTTCGTCGTCGCCCTGATCGCGTGCGTCTCGACCGGGCCGCTGGCGATGCAGCTGTTCTTCCCGGCCGTCCCGTTCATCACCCGCGAGTTCGCGAGTCACCCGGCCGTGTCGCAACTCGCGATTTCTCTGTCGATGGCGGCGATGGCCTTCGCGACCGTGGCCTACGGTCCGCTCTCCGATCGTTACGGCCGGCGCCCGCTGATGATGGGTGGGCTGCTGATCTTTCTCGCTGGGACCGTGGTGTGCGCCGTGGCCCCCGACATCGAGACCTTGATCGCGGGGCGGATCATCCAGGCCGCGGGCGGGGCGGCGGGGAGCGTCATGACCCGGGCCGTCGTGCGCGATGTCTACGGTCCGGACCGCTCGGCAAGCTTGATGGCCTACATGATGGTCGCGATGGTCGTGGCCCCGCTCATCGCTCTCAACATCGGTGGCCTGTTGACCGATGCCGTCGGCTGGCGCGCGGGCTTCTGGTTTGCCTTCGCGTTCGGCGTCGTCGTGTTCCTGCTGTTGCGTCGTGGCGTCCCTGAGTCGCACCTGGGCGAACGAATTGCGACTCGGCCGGCGGTGATCATGCGCGCCTACCTCGTGCTGTTGCGCTCGCCCGATTTCAACGGCTACGCCGGCCACGCCGCATTCGCCGTTTCGACGTTCTTCGCGTTCATGGCCGCGGCGCCCGCGATCATGGTCGAGACCCTGAACAGCACCGCCTTCGAGTTCAGCCTCAACTTCATTGTTCTCACGGTCACGTTCATGGCGGCCAATGCGTTGGCTGGGCGCATCTCCACCCGCCTCGGGATCGATCGTATGGTTTGGCTCGGGGGCGGGGTGTCGTTGATCTCCGCGGCTGCTCTGTTCGCGAGTCTGTGGTGGTGGGGCCTCAACACTTGGAGTCTGTTCCTGCCCGTCGCCTTCGTCGGGGTCGGCAACGGCCTTTCGATCCCGAACGCGAGCGCCGGGGCGATCAATACCGATGCACGATTGATCGGCACGGCCTCGGGCCTTTCGGCGTTCCTGATGCTGGCCGTGTCCGCCGCCGTGACTCAGTTGGTGGGGGAGTTCGCCGACGGCAGTGCCTGGCCGTTGGCGTGGTTCATTTTCGGGGCGACTGTCGCTTCGATCGGGCTTGGCGCCATCCCGCGGTGGCGCAAGCGGCGCAGGAGCCTGCCGTGACCAGCCGTGCCGGCGCGCCGTGGTCCGTGGTCCTCGCCCTGACCATCATTTCGGCGGCGGGTCCGGCGGCATTCCAACTCCTGACCCCGGCGCTCCCGGCGATCGCGGCGACGTTCGATGCCTCGATCGCCACGGTACAGGTGGCAGTCACGGTGTCGTTGCTGACGACCGCGGCGGCGACGCCGCTGCACGGTTTCCTGTCGGACGCGATCGGTCGGCGCCGGACCATTTACATCGGCTTCTCCCTCTACACGCTGGGGTCGGCGGCCTGTGCGCTCGCGCCCTCGGTGGCGCTGCTCGTGCTCGGTCGCGCCGCGCAGGGGGCGGGCGGCGCGAGCGGCGCCACGGTCGCCCGCGCGATCGCCCGCGACGTGTTCGGCGATGAACGTATCGCCCGGGTCATCGCGCTGGTCACGGCGGTCGCGGGGCTGCTCACGGTCGTTGCCTTCGTGATCGGAGGGCTGGTGGTCGAACGCCAAGGGTGGCGAGCGGCGCTCTGGCTCGCCGTCGGGTTCGGCGCGGTCGTCATGGTCGTGACGGCCCTGTTGGTCCCGCGACAGACCGCAGCGTCGCTGACCGACGATCAACGGCTGACCTGGCCCGCCGCGCGGGCGCTGATGGCCGATCGCGCGATGCTGGGATACGTCGGGGTCGTCGCGTTTGCCTCCGCCACGGCGTTTCCGTTCCAGGCGCTGGCGCCACACCTGTGGAAGAATCAGATTGGCGCGGGGGAAACCGCGTTCGGCCTCTGGGTTGCAGGTTCGATCGGCGTGTTTCTGGTGGCGAGCGTCCTCGCCGGCGTCATCTCGACACCGGCCCGGCGCCATCGCCTCATCGTCGCGGGCGGCGTCATCCAGATTGTCGGGGCGGCGGCCGGGCTGATCGCACACGAGGGCCTGGGCGTCGACCGCCTCACCCTGGTGGCGCCGGCCGCGGTGATGGGGATCGGCACGGCGTTCATGCTCGCGAACGCTCAGGCGGGAGCGCTCGGGATCAACCCGCGGCTGGCCGGCACGGCCTCGGGAATGCTCGGACTCATGCAGCTCGTGCCGGGCGCGATCGCTGGCCAGCTTGCGGCCCAGTTCGCTGATGCCACGACACGGCCGCTCTACGTGAGCCTCCTCGTCTTGGCGATCCTCGGCACGGTCTGCGGCACGTTCTTGGCCCGCCGCGGGGCGCGAACCTAGCTCTGCGTTGCTGCATAGCCATGTTGCGTGCAACCCCGTTTCGCTCGCGTCGGGCGGCTCGTACACTTCCGCGACGAACGGTGGTGCGGAGGGGGGCATGAGGCGGCGACCGTCCGGGGACGCCCGTCGGCGGCATCCCGTGGTGGGCGACGGCGTGAGACGCGAGGACCTCACCGAGGAGGGACTCGAGCGCCTCCGCGCGCGCGCGGGTACCGACTGGAACTTCGGATTCCTGTCCAAGGACGAACGCGAGGCGAATCGCCGGTCCGTGCTCGATCGCCATCCACGGGGCGACGACCTCTGGATCTTCGGCTACGGCTCGTTGATGTGGAATCCGGCGATCGAGGTCGCCGAGCGCCGACCGGCGCGTCTGCGCGGTTGGCACCGCCGCTTCTGCCTATGGCTGCCGGCCGGTCGCGGCACCGCCGAGAACCCGGGGCTGATGATGGCGCTCGACCGCGGCGGCTCGTGCCGCGGCGTGGCGCTGCGTATCGCCGCCCGCCACATCGAGCACGAGACCGAGGTGTTGTGGCGGCGCGAGATGCTCGCCGGCGCCTATGATCCGCGGTGGGTGTCGCTTCACTCGGCGGAGGGCGAAATCGTCGGCGTGACCTTCGTCGTCAATCGCACCCACCCCTTGTACGCCGGGCGCCTGCCGCCCGCGGTTCAAGTGCGCCATCTCGCGACGGCCAAGGGGCGGCTCGGCCGAGCGCGGGACTACCTGCACAACACGGTCGTGCATCTCGATGAGCTCGGGGTGGCCGATGGTCCGTTGCACCGGCTGCTCGCCAAGGTCGAACGCTACCGCGGCGGTCCGCGATGAAGCGTCTGCGGCCGAAATTGGCGGTCGTCGGCAGCGAACCTTCGCGTCAAGGGCCGCAGCGCTTCGATGTCGTCGTGGTCGGCGGCGGCCTGATGGGCGCGGCGCTCGCCTACGAACTCGTGGTCCGGGGACAGCGTGTCGCCTTGGTCGAGCAGGACACGTTGGGCGCCGGCACCAGCGGCACGACGTTTTCCTGGATCAACGCCACATCCAAGGCCGATGACGAGGCGTACTTCCGGCTCAACGCCGAGGGGTTGGCGCGTTATCGCCATCTCGCGACCCTCTGGGGCGAGCGCTCGCTAGGCCTGTGGAGCAACGGCTCGATGCACTGGGCGGACGACGAGCACGTGGAACAGCGCTCGCGCCTCGACCGCGCCGCGGCGGCGATGGCGCGTTGGGGCTATTCGATCGTCGACCTCGATCGGGCGCGGCTGATCGACCTCGAACCGAGGCTGAGTTTCGCGGCGAGCGCGCGCGGCTTCATCGCGCTCGCCGACGGTTGGGTCGAGGCGGCCAAGTTGGTGCGGTTGTTTGCCGCCAAGGCGGCGGAGCACGGCGCGGAGATCGTCGAAAAAGCCCGCGTCACGGCGATCCGTGCCGATGGCGAGCCCGTGACGCTCACGACCGAGGCGCGCACCTTCCTGGCAACGCGCGTCGTCCTCGCCGCGGGGATCGCGACCGCGAGCCTGGCGGCCCTCGCCATGCGGTCGCTCGAATGGCGGCTTCCCTTGCGGAGCGTCCCCGGTCTCCTGATCGACACGCCGCCCTCGCCGTGGCGTTGGGTGCGGCGGGTCGTTTACAGCCCGGAATCGGGCGGCTTGCATGCTCGTCCGACGTCCGCGGGCGGCATGATCCTGGGCTCCGATGACACCGACGCGGCGGTGGCGAACGGCGATGAGCAGGCGGCGATCGCCGCGACGCGCACGCTGCTCGCGCGCTTTGCCCGTCTAGCGCCAGGGTTCGACGCCGCCGACGTCATGGCGACGGCGAGCCCACGAATTGGCCTGCGGCCAATGCCGGCGGACGATCGGCCGATCGTCGGGCCGCTGCCGGATACTCCTTCCGTCTATGCGATGGTGACGCACAGCGGCGTCACGCTCGGACCGCTGCTCGCCGGATTGCTAGCCGAGGAGATCGTCTCTGGTACGGCATCCACGACGCTGGCGCCCTATCGACCGTCGCGCTTCGCCAACCGCGGTCACGCCGCGACGAGCGTCCAGACGTAACCGTCGGGCGCTTCGACGCTGAACGCGCCGCGCCCGAATTCATCGGCGAGGATCGGGGTCGCGCCCCGTCCTCCCGCCGCGATCGCGCGGTCGCGCAGGCGCGCGAGGTCGTTCACGCGGTAGGTGTAGAGACACGGCCCGAGAAAACCGGGGCGGGCGACGTCGCGTTTGTCGGGCAGGGCGCGCGTTTCCTCGAAGCGAAACAACTTGAGCCGCCCGGAGCGCCCCTGAATCGGATCCACGGGCGGCCCGAGATCGTCCGCGTCGGTGACGCGCTGTCCCTCGCCGGGCTCGAGGGCGAAGACGCCGCGACTGACGACGGCTCGGTCGTGCCCGACGGCGACTTCGGGCCACACCGTGAGTCCGAAGCCTTCGGCGTAAAAACGTCGCTTGGCGCCGCTGTCGTCCTGCAGCACGACGCCGGAGTGGACGTTCTGGCTGCATTGGAGCAGACAGGTTTCGTGGATCGCGCCGTAGTTGGGTCGCGCAAAGCCGAAACGTTCGAGGAAGACCTGGCGGTCGAGGGGCGTCGCGAAGGCGCCTTCGCGCAGACCGACGAGGTCATCGGCGAACGGTAGCAGGTGTGCATTGCCGCGGTAGTGGCTGTGCGTGAACACCGGCGGCATGAACCACACCTCGCCGCCGCGACGCTCGAGTGTTTCGAGATGGTTGAGGAGACGCCAGCCGTCGCGCGTCACCGTCGTGATCCAGCGCGCGCCGAGACAACGGAACGGGGCGAGCGCGAGGCCTTCGCCGGCGGGGTGCGCCCACTGCATCAGGCGCAACAGGCCATGATCGCTCTGCTGGTGATAGAGCCTCACCGAACGGAGGTCGGACCGGACGCCGTAGAGCGCGTGGGCAGCATCGGCGGCGAGGCGTCCGACCTCGCCGACGCGGTAGCCGAAACGCTCGCGGTATCCGATGGCCTCGGCGAGATCGGGCACGCCGAAGGCGACCTCGTAGAGCCCGCCGACCACGCCCGGCTTGCGTGCGTTCAGTTCCATGACGTCGCCATGATAGAACCATCGCCGTGAGCGAAACGACTCGGGCCGAGATTCACGCCTTCCTCGAACGTATTGCGCGGGCGATCCTGGCGCAGGGGCCGGCCACGCCCGAGGCGATGGCCGACGCTCTCAACCGCCAGGGCCTGACCACCCGTCGTGGTCGGTCCTGGTCGGCGGCCACGGTGGCCAAGTTCCTCACTAGCCCCGGGGCGGCTCGCGCGCTTCGCGCCGCGGCCGAGGCTCAAGCCACGAGTCCGAGCGGGCGCACGCCGTCGATCACGAACTGAACGGCGAGGGCAGCGAGGATCACGCCGATGATGCGCGTGATGACGTTGAGGCCGGTCACGCCCAAGGCACGGCGAAGCGGGTTGGCGATCAGCAACAGACCGAGCGTGAGGGTGAGCACGGCGGCGAGGGCGATGAACACCGCGGCGATCTTGAGGGGATCGCCCGTGGCGTTGCCGACCATGAGAATCCCGCCGCCCATCGCCGCGGGTCCGGCGATCAGCGGCGTCGCCAAGGGAAAAATCGAGACGTCGTCCTTGGTGGTGGCTTCGGCCGACTCGGCCGCGGTGGTCGCCGACAAGCCGGTCGAGCGCGCCAGCACCATATCGATCGCGAGCAGAAACAACAGGATGCCGCCGGCGATGCGCAACGCGGGGAGCGAAATGCCGAGCAGCGCGAGGCCCTCGTTGCCGATCGCGGTGACGACGCCGAGGATCGCCGCCGCGGCGAGCGTGCCCTTGATCGCCATCGCCCGGCGTTCCTCGGGCGAGGCGCGAGGCGTCAACCCGGGGTAGAGCAGCGCCGTCTCGAGCGGTCCGACCGCGGCGAAAAACGTGGTAAACGAGATCAGCAAAGTTTCGAGCACCGCGGCATTATAGGCGGGCCGCTTGCGACATGGGGAGGAACGGACGATGACGGACACGATCGGGTTTCGCGCGGTGATCGGCGCGCTGGTGCCCTACACCAACACCACCGTCGAGGCGGAGTTCGCCGCGATCACGCCGCCGGGCGTCGTCAACGCGACGGCGCGGATCAAGAACTATCCCCGGCCAACCCACGACGATGCCGCCTATGCCAAGTTCATGGCGCAGGGGCCGCAGCACCTCGAGGAGACCATCGATACCGTGGTTCCCGCCGAGCCCGATCTCATCGTGCTGGGCCACTCGATCGATTCGTTCGCCGGCGGCGTCAAAGGCGCGACCGCCCTCACCAAGAAACTTTCGGATCACGCCAAGCGCTGCCCGGTCCTGGTCCCATCGCTCGCACTGTCGGACGCGTTGGCCGCACTCGGTGGCTGCAAGCACCTGGCGGTGCTGACGCCCTACCTGAAGCCAGGTGGCGATCAGGCGGCAGCCTATCTGAAAGACGCCGGCTTCGACGTCAAGCGGGTCAAGAATCTGGCGTGCCCGACCGCGGTCGCGATTGCGCGCGTGCCCGAGCAGACGCTGCGCGACTCGATCAAGGAGCTCGACGGCGGCGACGTCGATGCCATCATCCAGGTCGGCACCAACCTGCCGTTCCAGGCGGTGGCGGCCGAGGCCGAGCCGTTCGTCAAGAAGCCGGTATTGTCGATCAACACCGCCACCTACTGGCGCGCGCTGCGGTCGCTCGGGATCCACGACCGCATGATCGGCAAGGGTTGGCTTCTGGAACGGCACTAGGGGAGGATCACATGCGCCGGGGTTACGCCGATACGTCGCAGGGACAGATGCACTACTACGAGGCGGGCAAGGGCGCGCCGCTCGTCATGTTGCACGCTTCGCCGCGTTCGGGCCGGGTCTACGATCGCCTGATTCCGTTCCTCGCCGAACGCTATCGTGTGATCGCGTTCGACACGCTGGGCTTCGGGCTTTCGGATCCGCTGCCCGCGGGCGCGACCATGGAGAGCCTGGCCACGCGCGTCACCGAGGCGATGACGAGCCTCGGGATCAGGCAGGCGCACCTGTTCGGCTTTCACACCGGCAACAAGATCGGCGCCGCGCTCGCCGCCAACCACGCCGATCGCCTGCACAAGTTCGTGCTGGTCGGCATGACCCACTCGATCGTCATCGACCGCGCCAAGCGCGACGCGGCGATCCTCGACCTCGTCAAGGACGGCATGAGCGGCAAAGTCCAGGATCCGGCGGCGGTGCGACTGCGCGAGTGGGCCAAGCTGGGCGGCTGGGTCGGCGGCATGTGGTTCAAGGCGGATGTGATCGACCGGCCGAATCTGTCCGAAGACCACCTCGACATGCTGGGCCAGGAGATCGTCGACAAGGTCCTGTCACGCCGGGCCTTCGACCCGATCTACCGCGCCAACTTCGCGTTCGATCTGACGGACGCCATGAAGCGCATCCCGGTGCCGACGCTGATCGTCGAACTGGTGACGCCGCAGGAGGAGCACCTCGGGCGCCAGGGCGAGGCGGTCAAGAAACTCTTCAAGAACGCCGAACTCGTGGTGTTCGAGCACACCGACCGCGGCGTTCTCGAAAAGGAACCGAACAAGTTGGCGAGCGCGGTGCTCGCGTTCCTCGCGAGGTAGACCGGCCGGGTCGGCGCGCGCCCGGAAGGCGATCCGTTGGCCGGGCGATGTCGACGGCGATCGCCCAATTCGTCGGGCGGCGCCGGTGGCGCCCGCCCGGGCGCCTGCGCTAGGTTGGCGCCGCGGGCCCGTAGTTCAATGGTTAGAACCCGCCGCTCATAACGGTGATGTTGCAGGTTCGAGTCCTGCCGGGCCCACCACGCTTCTTCCTGGCAACGCATCGCGCAGCCACGTCAGTTTTCGCAGTGAACGAGGTTCGCGGGCGGCACCGCGCGCTGGTTAGCGCTCACGGCTGCTCGCGCAGCAACTTGCGCTGGATCTTGCCCATCGCCCGGTCGCGCGGCAGCTTGTCCAGGAATCGGAACGACTTTGGCACCTTGTAGCCGGACAGCATCCGGCGGCAGTGCTGGGCGAGATCCTCGGCGGTGAGCGCGGCGCCCGGCTTGAGCGCGACGAAGGCGCGCACCGCTTCGCCCCACTGCGGGTCGGGCACGCCGACGATGGCGGCCTCGGCCACCAGCGGGTGCGCGGTCAGCACCTGCTCGATCTCCGCCGGATAGACGTTGGCGCCACCCGAGATGATCATGTCTTTCCGGCGCCCGACGATGTGGACATAGCCTTCCTCGTCGGCGTAGGCGACGTCGCCCACGGTGATCCACTCGCCGCGGAAGAGCTCGCGGGTCGCCTCCGGGTTCTTCCAGTAGCCGTTGAAGTGGTAGGGCGAGCGTGAGAAGAAATCGCCAGCCTCGCCGGGGGCGACGTCGTTCCCCGACTCGTCCAGGTAACGCGCCTCGATCATGGGAAACAGTTGCCCGACCGAGTTGGGCTTGCGCCGCTGATCGGCCGGCCGCAGGTTCGTGAAGATGCCGCCCTCGGTCGAGCCATAGAGTTCGTGCAGCACGTCGGGCCCGAACAGGGCGATCGTCTTTTCCTTGAGCTCGATCGGGAAGGCCGCGCCGCCCGACACCATGACCTTGAGCGACCGCCGGTCATAGCGCCGGAACGGCGCCTCGCCCAGTCGGAGGAAGCGGTCGGCGTGGGTCGGCACGATGTTGATGTTGGTGATGCGTTCCGCCTCGATGAGCCGCAGCGCCTGCTCGGCGTCGAACCGCGGCATGACGACCAGCGTGCCGCCGAAGAAGATCGGCGCCAGCCCGAACGTGAATCCGCCGCCGGTCGTGAGCGGGCACACGGCGAGCCCGCGATCCTCCGGCCCGAAACACTGGTATTCCGAGGCCATGCCGAACATGACATGGACGCGCGAGCGGTGCGGGACGAGCGCCCCCTTGGGCGCGCCGGTCGTGCCCGACGTGTAGTGCAGCGCGAAGGTGTCCCACTCTTCGATGCCGTAGGAGCGATCGACCGGCTGGGCGCGGGACAACCAGTCTTCGTAGTTGCCGCCGACCAGAATAATCTCTTCCACCGTGTCGAGGGTGGCCTCACGCACCACCGCCTCCTGATCGACGTGCGCGAACAGGAGCCGCGCCCCGGCGTTGTTGCAGATGTGGGCGAGCTCGCGTGCGGTCGATTGATGGTTGATGGTGGCGGGCGGCAGGCCGGCGGTGGCGAGCCCGCCGATGATCTCCATCAGCTCGAGGCAATTTGGCAGCATCATCGCGGTATGGCCGCGCACCCCGCCCACGCGGGCGTGGGCGCCGGCGGCGACGCGCCGCGCCCGCTCGGCGAGGGCGCGATAGGGGAGCCGGCGTTCGCCATCGATGATCGCCACCTTGCTCGGGAACCGTGCCGCAGCGGCGAACACGCCGTCGAAAATGGTGACCGGCCGGTAGGTGGTCGGTCGTGTCGTCATTTGGCCCTGGGCAGCTTGAACACGCGCCGGGCGTTGTCGCGCAGCAGCTTGCGCAATGGGCCGGGGCGTAAACCCAGCGCCAGGATCTCGCTCACGCCACGCTCGGGCGTGATTGCTGGCCAGTCGGTGCCGAACAGCACTTTGTCCTGGCCGTAGGTGTTGATGTAGTGGACGAACGACTTGGGCCAGTGCTTGGGCGCATAGGCGTCCGAGCCGATGTAGATGTTCTCGTGCTTCCAGGCCATCGAGATCATCTCGTCGTGCCAGGGAAAGCCGATGTGGATGCCGATGATCTTGAGATCGGGGAAGTTGATCGCGACGCGATCGAGCGCGATCGGGAAATCGACGGCGGGAAAGCCGCGATTGCGCCGGTAGTTGAGGTTCTGGCCGACCTGGATCTGCACCGGCACGCCCAACTCGCTGCACTTGGCGTAGTAGGGGTAGTAGATCGCATCGTCGGGCGGACGCCGGAACCAGTGCGGATAGATGTGCGCGCCGACGAAGCCGTATTGGGTGACGGCACGTTCGAGATCTTCGAGGCCCTGCATGCCGCGCGTCGGGTCGATCCCAGCCAACCCGAACAGGCGATTGCGGTACGTCTTGCAGACATCGCGCACGCGCTCGTAGGGGATCTCGAACGAGCCCTGTTCGCGCAGATCGCCCGCGCGCACGGCGAGCATCAGCGCCTGCTTGACCCCGGCCTTGTCCATCATCCGCAGGTAGTCGGGCAGCGGCACGCCGTTGCGGTAGCGCTTGGGGAAGCGGAGCTGGTCGAAGGTCTGGGGCGCGAGCCCGACCTGATCCAGGCGGATCTCCCGCGGCGTGACCAGGTTGCACATGGCGTCGATGGCATCGGTGATGGTCATGGTGTCCTCGCGGGTGACCCCGGCCGCGAACGCGGCGGGCGTTGCCAGCGATGCTAGAACAACTCCAAACGCAATCAATCGGTGCGTTGTCTCAGGTGCGGCCAACGTCGCCCGAGAATTGCTTGGTCTCGCCAGGGCGGGAGCCCTGGTGTTTGCAGGCCAAGGGCGGCGGATAATGGGGAACCATTTCCGAGGGAGGACCCATGTACACCGCGATCACCGATTTCGAACGTCCCGACCCGGCGCTGATCGCCCGCGCCGCCAAGACCTATTTCTTGTTCTTGGCGGCGGCCGCTGGACCGCGCCAGGTGATGGACTCGGGCATCAAGCCGCTGGTGCGCGAGTGGAAGATCTGCGGTCCGGCGTTCACGGCACGCGCCGAGCATGCCGAGGACGTGGTGACGAGCTACGCCGCGAACTTCTACGCCAAGCCTGGGGACGTGATCGTCGTCGATGCGGCGGGGCGAACGGATGTCGCCTGTTACGGGGCTTCGATGGCGCGCGGTGCCAAGCAGGCGGGCGCGGTCGGCGTCGTGATCGACGGCTGCTGCGAGTCGAGCAACGTGATCATCGATCGCGAGAAGATGCCGCTCTTCGTGCGCGGCACCTCGCCCAACATCATCCCCCAGGAGCGGCCGGGCTGGCTCAATTGTCCGGTGATCTGTGGTCGGGTGATCGTCAACCCGGGCGACATCGTCTGCGGCGACGCCGATGGTGTCGTCGTCGTGCCCAAGGTCCGCGCCGAGGAGATCATTCGCAGCGCCGAGGAGCGCGGCGCGCCTTATCAAGGACCCAACAGCATCGTCAACATGCCGTTCCGCCAGAGCCACGCCGATCCCGTGGCGCGCTACCACAAGATGCCCGGCATCACCTGGCGCTGAGCCATGAGCATCGAAAGCTTTCGCGGCCCAGGCGGCGCGACGTTGCGCTACCGCCTAGACGACTTCACCGACCCGTGGAAGGACGCCCCCACGATGGTGATGGTGCACGGCTTCGGCGGTTTCTCGGGCCGTTGGTACCGCTGGGTGCCGCCGCTCGCGGGGCACTTCAGGGTCGTGCGCTTCGACATCCGCGGCCTCGGGCTCTCCAAGGTGCCGGCCGAAACCTACGCCATCACCCTCGATACGCTGGCGCTCGATGCCATCGCGCTGCTCGATCACCTCAAGGTGAAGAAGGTCGTGTGGGTGGGCGAGCACACCGGGGCCCTGATGGGGGTCACGTTGGCCGGCCTCGTGCCGGAGCGTCTCCACGCCCTTTGCGTGATGGGAGCTCCGCTCAGGCCCTTGGACATCCCCGGCTTCCAACCCGCAGCGATCGCCAAGGCTCCGGAGGTGTTGGGCTTTCGCGAGAGCCTCGCCGGCATGCAGCGCTTAGGCATGCGGGCTTGGCTCGAAGCGTTCGCACGGGCGCTCGGTCGGTCGGATGAGTTCCCGCCGGGCTACAACGACTGGTACCTGGACCAGATGGCCGAGGAAGACGCGGTCCTGGTCGCCAAGTTTCGCAGCGGCATGATCGAGACGGACGTGCGCCCGCGCATTCCGCAAATCGCCGTGCCCACCCTCTGGGTCGAGGGCGACCGTATGGCGGTGCTCATCCCCGAATGGCGCGCGTTGGTCGCGGCCAACCCGCGCATCCGGATCGTCGACCTGCCGGGCCTGGGCAACGCCATCGCCTATCGCCAGCCCGAGGCCTGCGTCGCCGAGGTGAAGAAATTCCTCGCGGCGCAGGGCCTTTGGCCGGATTAGCCGCTAGGGCTTCTTGGCTGCGACGGCTTCGAGCTCGAGCAGCACTTCGGGTCGGGCCAGCCCTTTGACGTAGACGAGAGTGCCGGCCTGGGTGTGGCCGCGGAAGTGCTTCTGCCCGGCCTTGTAGATCGCGCCGATGTCGCCGGGGTTCACCATGTAGAGGTTGGTCTTGACCACGTCGGTGACGTCCATACCCGCGTCTTTCAGGCTCTGCACGACCTTGCCGTAGACGACGTCGGCCTGGGTCTCGGCGTCGGGCGGCGTGTGGCCGTTGTCGTCGGTCGCCGTCTGGCCGCTGATGTAGAGGATGCGCGAGCCCGGCGGAATCTCGACGCTTCGTAGGTTATAGCCGTTCTTGGGGTTACGGATGATGTTGCTCATGGGGCCCTCCCTGGATTGCCTGGACGCTAGGATCGCCAGCTATCGCGTCGCTGGCAACCCCGGCGGCAAACTCGCGCGTCGCCCGCCGCACGGTCCGGGGCTACAATGCGCTAACATGAGGAGGCTGACCATGACGTTGGTTGCGAAAACGGGCGTGGTGGTGGTCGGGGCGCTGGCGGCGGCGCTGGCGTTGTTCGTCAACGGCGCGACAGCGCAGACCCTGCGCGTGGCCAACCTCGAGCCGCCGCCCAACCGCGGCGATCCGACGGGCCCGGGCCTGAGCTACCAACACGTCATCACCTGGGAAGCGATCCACGACGCGCTGACCACGATCGAACCCGATGGCCGACCGAAGGGCAATCTGGCCCTTTCGTGGGAGAACAAGGACCCGCTGACCTGGGTCTTCAAGCTGCGCCCGAACCTGAAATTCCATGCCGGCACGGCGTTCGACGCCGACGCCGTGGTTGCCGCGGTGCGGACGCTGCACTCCGACGACACCAAGAGGTTCGGAGTCGCGCTCTACAACACGCTCCGTCACATCACCGAGGCGCGCAAGGTCGACGACATGACCGTCGAGCTCAAGACCGCGGCACCGGGCCCCATCGTTCCGAGCGAGGCGGCGGCCCTGCGCATCGTCGATCCAAAGGTGTGGGCCGATCTCGGTCGCGAGAAATACGGCAACGCCCCCTCGGGCATCGGGCCGTTCCGGGTCACGGCTTGGGACAACACCAAGCTCGAGATGGCGCGCTTCGAAGGTGGACCGCGCCAAGCCAAGGTCGCCAACATCACCATGTTCTTCTTGCCCGAGCCGGCGACCCGGGTTCAGGCGCTGAACGGCGGCTCGGTCGACCTCGCGTTCACGATTTCACCCGATGCGGTCGACTTGGTCATCCGCAGCGGCGGGCGTATCCACCCGAGCGGTTCGCCTTCGATCCTGACGCTGACGTTCAACCAGGGCCAAGGCAAATACACGACCGATCTCAAGGTCCGACGGGCCTTCAACCTGGCGATGGACAAGAGCTACACCGAGACGCTGCTCAAGGGCTACGCGAAGTACGTGGCCCAGCCGGCGGCCCGCAGCGTCAACGGCTATCAGCCCGACATCCAGCCCTACCCGTATGATCCCGCCGAGGCCAAGCGACTCCTGACCGAGGCCGGCTATGGCAACGGCCTCAAGGCCGTGGCCGAAGTGGTGCTATCGAGTTCGGACGTCGCCAACGTCTTCACCAAGATCGTCCAGGACGTGAGCAAGGTCGGCATCGACCTCGAGATGCGGCAGATCCAGTTGGCCGACCTGAGCGCGCGCGGGACCGGCGTGAAGCCCTACGAGGGCGAGATTCACATCTCGAACTTCGGCTCCAATCCGGCGATGGACATGATGCGCCCGATCAATGCCTTCCACTCGTGCTCGAACCCACGCAAGTGGAGCTGCTTCCCCGAAATCGAGGCCGACATCGCGGCGGCCAACACCGAACTCGACACCACGAAGCGCAATGCGCTGCTGCGCAAGATCGCGCTGTTCTATCACGAGCGAGCGCCGAGCATCTGGGTCTACGAGCAGTTCCAGCTCGACGCGACCTCGGCCAAGGTGCGGAACTACAAGAACGAAAACTGGCGGGTGAACTGGGCCGATATCGAGATCCGCGGCTAACCCGTCAGGCGGCCGAGCGCGTCGGGATATCGCGCATCGGCTCGCCGAGCGGCCGGACCGCGGGAAACACTTCGTCGCGCAGGAGGTCCATGGTGCGCGTTACCGCCCAGTCCGGAACATTGCCGACCTTGATGGTGAGGCTGAGCCGGCCCATGCCGAGGTCCTTGTGGAGGCGCTCGATCTGGCGCACCGCCATCTCGGGCGTGCCACAGATCATCAGGCCAGCCTCGACCCGCTCATCGAAGGTCATGTTGGAGGCTCCCATTCGCGCGTTGACGAAACGTTTGGAGCGCTCCTCCTTGGTTTTTTCGTCGAGGAAGTAGCGGGTCTTCTGCACGACGACGCGCTGCGCCGTGCGGATGCCGCCGCCCAGGATCTTGAAGAAGTACTCCTGACCGCTGGACAGAATCTGCTTGGCCTCGTCGTAGGAGGGCGCGATGCAACAGTTGAGGCCCACCATGAGATGCTCGGGTCCGGGCTCCCAGCCGTACTCGCGCGCCAATTCGCGGTAGCGGCCGATCACCTTGCGTCCGTCGTCCATGCTGGTGAGCGACAGGATACCGGCGATCGCGCGATGCTTGGCTGCGAGCCGCGCCGAGGGTTCGCTCGTGGTCGACATCAGCATCGGTGGCATCGGCTTCTGCAGCGGTTTGGGCCAGATCGACACGGCGCGAAACTGATAGTGCTCGCCCTCCCAACCGAAGGGTTCGGGTTCGGTCCAGCAGCGTTTGATCAGTTCGACGCCTTCGGCCATGCGGTCGTAGGACTCGTCGGGCGGCGTGTTGTAGGCGACGTATTCGTGCGGAATGCCGCGCATGAAGCCGGCGATGAGGCGACCGCCCGAGATCACGTCGATCATCGCGTACTCCTCAGCGACCCGCACCGGGTTGACGATCGGCAGGATGTTGCCCGATTGCAGGATGCCGGCCGACTTGGTCCGGTGGGCGACGATGGCGCCCACCAAATTGGGGTTGGGCATGAGCCCGTAGGGGCTCATGTGATGTTCGTTGGAGCCGATCCAGTCGAAGCCCGCCTGTTCGGCGTAGACCTTGTCTTCGACGTAGGCCTTGAACATGGCCGCGCCGCGCTCGCCGTCGAAACGCTTGTTGCCCACGGGCCAATCCGGTCCCGGATCGGTCACATCGGTGTAGGGCATGTGGTGGGTGTAGGAAAACCGCATCGCTGCCTCCTGGGGCCGACCGCATCCTAAGGAGAGGAACGAGTGACCGACAGCGTTGCCAAGGCGAATTGGGGTGTGGCTTTCTCTAGCCGGTGGCCAACAGCACGATGCCCCCCGCGACGAGGACGGCGGCGCCCCCGCGACGCCAGCCGAAGGGCTCTTTGAGCAAGATCGTGCCGATCAGGACCGCGATGACGACGCTCACCTCGCGCAGGGCTGCCACGGCGGCGATCGGGGCGAGTGTCATCGTCCACAGCACCACGCCATAGGCCCCACCGGCGAGGAGTCCGCTCGCCAGAATCTTCCACACGTCCCGCCGCACGGTGGCGACGATGCTGTCGCGACGCGTGACCGCCAGCAACGCGCCGAACACGATCGCGCCCAGCACCATCATCCAAGTGATGTAGGACAGCGGCTCACCCGCGGCCCGCGTACCGTGCCCGTCGACATAGCTGTAGGCCGCAATCATCACGCCGGTCGCGAGGGCGTAAGCGACGGGCCTAGCCCCATCGTGGCGTTGGGCGAGGGGGCGCCAGGCGAGCGAGATGACCCCGAGGGAGACGGCGAACACGCCGACAAGCGGCACCGTCGCCAGGCCTTCGCCGAGCGGGATGCTGACGAGCGCGAGCAGGAGGGGACCGGTCTCGCGCGCCAATGGGTAGACGTGACCCAAATCCCCGGCGGTGTAAGCCTTGGCGAGAAAAGCGACGTAGGCGACGTGGATGACGATCGAGGCGAGGAGGTAGGACCAGGCCGCGGCATTCGGAACCGGTACGGCCGGCATAAGGGGGAGCGCAAACAGGCCCCCCGCGATCATCACGAGCGATCCTGCGGCAAAGCGATCCTCGGCGGTCTTGACCAGGGTGTTCCAGCCGGCATGCAGGAACGATGCGGCGAGGACGAGGACGAGGGTGAGGGACGTCACGGCGGCGCAGAGTATATGGGGTGGGAGGGCGCAATCGGCGTTCTCATCGCCGTCTCTGCAGCGTAGCTTCCTGCGTTCGCGCGCGGCAGACGGAGGTGAACACGTCGGTCGACCCAAGAGGGCGACGCTTCGCGATCAGGGCCCGGCACCGGCTGCACCGGCGCGGGGTCGCCGTATCGAGATTGGATGTGCCGGCTCAAGGTCGACGACCGATGCCCCGGCGAAGCGTCGGAGAAATGGTAGCGGCGAATGCTTGGCGCTGGGCCGATAACGCCTTGGTCAAGGCCAGGGGCTCAGGCCGTCGCGGACTTCTCAAGCGGGCGACGCGCGACAGCAAACAACGACAACCCAACCGGCGGCCCAATCCATCGTTCGAGCCGTGCAAGGATCGGTACTAGCGCGTCGAAGAAAGCTATTTGGCCGCTCGGTGGCTGTGCACGTCGTAGCAAACGACCATTCCACCACCAGCCTGGAATAGCCGCGATGTTGAAGTACCATTGCCTCGCGACCTCGAAGCCCGCCGCCTTTAAGGCGCGGCCGAGCGTGGGTCGCGTATACCGCCGGTGGTGACCGATCGCACTGTCCAGGGCGCCGAACAAATGTGGTAGAGCGGGCACTTTTACGATCAGGTGGCCCCCAGGTCTCAGCGAGGCGAAGAGTCGATGGAGCAGATTTCCTTCATCCTCGAGATGCTCCATCACATCAAGCATCACCACCGTGTCGAATTCCGCGTTCCATTCACAATCCATCACGTCTTTGCAAAGGATCTCGACCCCCGCAAGCTGACCAACAGTATTTCTAGCAATGGTGACGAAGTCCTGGTCGATATCGATTGCGACCAACCGACTCGCATGTGCTCCAATCAATCGCGTGTAGGTTCCCTGCCCGCAGCCAACCTCCAGGACGTTGTCCCCCAGGTGCTCTCTGAAACTTTCGAACGTCCACCGATTCAGCCGGTCGGCTCTTGAGAGCGAGCGCAACCAAAAATCTTGTTCCGACAAATTACCGCCCCTCTTGACCATAGCCGTTGGCTAGGACTCTATATGATTGACGTCGCTCCCTAACGGTCTAGCAACAGTTCTTCGACAAGTGCCGAACCAAGCTTATCGCTTCGACGTTTTCGACCGCCTGGATCATCCTAGGGTCTTCGTCGTGGGGATTCTCCTTTTCGCTTTACTCAATCTAGCGATTTATTGGCTAGCCGATTCGAGTTGTTACAAGATTGACGAGGACTGCGCCAAGCAGCACGACATTTATTCGTTCCCCACCGCAAAGAATATCCTCGATCATGGGTCGATCGTCGATCCGACCAAGCCGGACCAGCCCTCTACCTATCGTCAATTTCCGCCGCTGTCGGGTGCTGTCATGGCTCTTGCCCTGTGGCCTCTCGGTGGGTCGGACCTTCAGCTGTTGGTTCTGCTTCAGGCCTTGATGCTGCTCGCAACGGCAACACTGGTTCGATCATGTCTTTCTCACCTCAGTATCGGTCTTGCGAATCTTGCGTTCCTGGCGGTCATCTTCAACCCCAACCTGTTGGTAGGCGTCCACGTGCCCCAGACCGAGTCCCTGTTCGCGTTGTTCATGACAGCGGGATTTGCGGTTGCATGGGGTAGTGGGAAGGACATCACGTTGCGACGAGCCGCTGTTTTCGGGTGTCTCTTTGGCCTCGCCACGCTGGTCCGCCCGTCAAATCAATTCTTGTTCCTCGTGTTGCCATTCGTGTTCCCGCTCGTCGCATTCGTTCGTGGCAAGGCCGGCATCTGGCGTCGTCCTTTCTTGGCGTCCATTGCGGCGATGACGGTTGCCCTCGCAACAATTTCCCCATGGCTCGCCTTTCAGGTGAATGCAGGAGTAGGATTGAGGCTCTCCGGACCTGGGCTCGAGGCGCTCTTCATCCTGAACAATCTGAAATTCCTGACCAAGGAGATGCCTGGCGAAGGAAATGGCGTGTGGCGAGGCCGGTTCGAGACCGAACAGCACGATCGCCTCGTGGCCGAAAATCCTGGTTATGAACACATGCCTAGACTGCGGCGTGACGAACTCTGGCTCGCCGACACGCGCAAGTATTTTGCGGCCGTTCCCTTCGACGTCCGGACGTTCGCAATTGCGATGGCCAAGTCGACGATTCGTTTCTTCATCTCCGGCGGCGAAGGCGAAATTCATTCGTTGTTCGGAATGGAGTATCAGCCTGAGATATCCCCCATTGCCTTTTACGGCATCAAAGCTTTCGCGATTGCCTATGCCTTAATGAGTCGCCTACTAGGTATGTTCGGGGCCTTCTATCTACTAACGCGTGGCGACCGGGGACTATTGGTACTTGCCGTGGGGCTCGTTGCCTACTTTTGGCTGGCGCATTTCGTCCATGGAAAGCCGCGCTTCCGAGCGGTCGTCGAACCTCAGCTTGCGATCTTTGCGGCGTTTGGTGTAGCTCAATTGTTTGTCAAGCGGCGGGTGCAGGCGAGCTAGGTTTGCCACGGAGCGGTTTGTGCTCTGGCGGGGCGATGCCTGCTGACGGGGAATGCATCACCGACGTCGGTGTGAAGCCAATGCCAGATGGGTGGAGGACCAACGCACCAACATCGCGATCCGTCCGCAAGGTCATGTGAAGATAGCCCCTTTTGCGTTGATCGATCTCAATGAAGCGTTTGCGTTTCGCGTGACGCGGCGTGTTTTCTAGACCAAGCCGTTGATATCTTGGCAACACTAGACTAATCAAGCCGAGATTCGAAAGCGGATGATGTACCAAAGGGCCTTCAAGCCATCGCGCCAGCCGATCTTCTTTCCCTCATCGTAGGTGCGCCCATAGTAGGAAATGCCGATTTCGTATACCGACCACTTTCGAGCGCGCAACATCTTGACGGTGAACTCCACTTCGAACCCGAAGTCGTCGCAGCGTAGCGACATTCCATTTAGCACGTCGCGTCGAAACATCTTGTAGCAGACCTCGATGTCCGAGAGGGTCGCATTGCACAAGACGTTGATCAGTCTCGAGATCAGCCAGTTCCCGAGATAGTGGTGGAGGTAAAGGGAGCGATGAGGCTGACCGTAGAAACGGGATCCGTAAACGACGTCGGCCCCACGCTCGGCGATCAAAGAGAACATTCTTGGGAGATCGCGTGGGTCATATTCGAGGTCAGCGTCTTGAATCACGATGACGTCGTGACGAGCCATTTCGAACCCAGCACGTAGCGCCGCTCCTTTCCCCTGGTTGCTCGCTTGCAGCTTGATGCGCAGCAGCACGGCGTGGGGTTGAGGTGCAGTCTGAGATGCGAGGCATAGTCTTCCGTTCGGATCGACATCGACGGCAACACCGCGCTCCTCCTCGACCGCGAGAAAGGACCTTAGCCAGTCGCGAGTTCCATCCGTCGACCCATCGTCGACCACGATGATTTCCGTCTTGACCCTCGGGCCATGCATAACGACTTCACCAAGAATTCTTGGGAGCGTTTCGACCTCGTTGTAGACCGGAACGACAATCGACAATGTCGGTGCGGAAGTGGTTGTTGGCATCGAACGGAAACCGCGCATGTTGAAAACAAAGCCGGCAACATAAACTATGTCGAGCCGAAAAGCCCCTTTCGGCTCGCGACAATTGGCGCGTGGTATGCGAGCTGCAAATGCCCAGCACGTCCGGAGGCCCGGAGCAGAGGGTCCTTCGCAAGGCGCGGACTTCGTCGCTTTGTCGCGAATCTGATCTGGCGGTCGCGAGGCTCGGGGACTCCCACGGATGGGGACAGCGACGCCGCGTATTTTGGGGCGCCCACTGCGCCTTTCGGTGCCAGACCAGGCGTCAGGAGCCGTGGTAGCCTCGTCCCATGTTCGACCTGTTCGATGCGTTCCGCGGCCGTATCAGCACGCGCCGGGCGATTGTCGCCTCGATCACCCAGATCTGCCTCCTGTCGGGCGTTGTCGGGTACTTGGTCGCCGGGGCGTTGTTTGGCGAGTGGTCGCCGCGCGCTGCCATCGTTGCCCTTCTGATCCCGCTTGTCGTGGCACCACCGTTCATCATCTCCCGGTTTCGCCTGACCGATCAGCTCCGCCGCGGACAACGGGAGCTCGAGGAGCGTTCGCGCGAGCTGGCCGGGATGCGCGATCAGCTTTCCGAGCAACTGCGACAGTTGCGGCGCGCCGAGGAGCAGCGCCAGATCGGGCAGGCGCGGTATCTCGCGGTGCTCGACGGCGCGATCCAGGGGGCTTGTGTTCATCGCAGCTTTCGCCCGATCTACTGCAACGCAGCCTTCGCGCGCATGTTCGGATTCGGTGCTCCGGCCGAGGTGCTGGCGCTCGACAGCATCCTCGGTCTGTTCGCGCCCGAGGTTCACGAGGCCATGCGTGCCGAGGACGAGGCACTCAAGGCGGCCGTTCGCATCTCGAGCCAGGTGCGCGAACGTCCGGCCTTGCGTCGTGATGGCTCGGCATTGTGGGTCGAGACCTTGGCGAGTGTGATCGAATGGGACGATGGCCCCGCGATCCGGATCTCCGCCATCGACGTGACCGAGCGTCACGCGTTGGATGACCTCAAGAACGAGTTCATCTCGGTGGTCAGTCACGAATTACGCACGCCGCTCCCCTCGATCAAAGGGTCGCTCGATCTGGTGACGAGCGGCATGGCCGGGTCGACCTCGCCCCAGGTCGGCAACCTCGTCGGGATCGCCAGGGCCAACAGCGAGCGACTGTTGCGCCTCGTCAACGACATCCTCGATTTCGAACGCATCGAATCGGACGGCGTTCTGTTCCACCCCCGGGCCCTGTCGACGCTGGAGTGCCTGCAGCAGGCGGTACGCGAAAACGCCGGGTTCGCCGAAACCGCGGGTTGCCCGCTCGAACTCATTCAGCCCGACACGGACCTATGGGTCTTCGCCGATCCGGATCGTCTGCAACAGGTGCTGACCAACCTCGTTTCGAATGCCCTCAAGTTCTCCCCCAAGGGTCAGGTCGTGCATCTCAGCGTCGTGCCCGGAGCCTCGGGCCGTGTGCGCTTTCAGGTGAGCGACCGTGGGCCCGGCATCGCCCCGGAGTTTCGGTCGCGAATTTTCCGAAAATTTTCGCGGTTCGATGCGGCAAATGCGCGCGGCTTCCAGGGCAGCGGCCTCGGCCTCAGCATCACCAAGGCCCTGGTCGAGAAGCAGGGCGGAAGCATCGGGTTTCACTCCCGTCACGGCGGCGGAACGACATTCTTCGTCGACCTCCCCCCGCCTTCGCCGCATCAACGGCACGGCCTCCCGGTATCACCACAAAGCGTCTGAACCACGCCGTCTACGGAGTTGTACGGATTCCCTCGCATTGGGGTGCGTGACATTCTGATCGCGAGAGAACACGAACCTGTCCCGGTCGAGGAGAGGAGAAAAGACATGAATCGCGCATTGGTTGGGGCCGTCCTGGTGGCCGCAATGGCGACGATCTCGTGGGATGCCGAAGCGTGCAGCCTTTCGGCACGTCCGACGTTGACGAAGCCCGAATACAGCGACGAAAAACTGGCGCTCGCTCACAAGGGCGATGCCCAGGCGATGTTCGAAGTCGCCGCGGGCTACCGCGAGGGGCGCGGCGTGTCGATCGACTACGCGAAAGCCTACAAGTGGTTCAACGTTGCCGCCGAGCGAAATGGCGAGGCACGTAGGTTGCGCGACGAGCTCAAGCATTGCCTGACCCAGGCCGAAGTGCTCGAAGCCGAGGCCGATTCGCTTCTGATCCTGATGTCAGCCAGGCAATAGCCGGACGGCATCGAAGCGATAGCCCCGGCTGCAGCGAGGCCGTGGCACGTTCTCCCGTGCAAAATCTTCGGGGAGGACGATCATGGTCGGTATTCGGTTGGGCGCAATCGTGTTGGCAGCGTTGTCGTTCTCAGGTGCCGCTGAGGCCTGTGCATTCACGGAGCGCCCTGGGCCAATTGTTCAGGCGCCGACGCCCGCGACCATCGCGGCAGCCCAAAGCGGGGAGCCGCCCGCCATGGTCGCCCTTGGCCTCGCCTATCGTGAGGGGCTCGGCGTGCCGCGAGACCTGACACGCGCCTACCAGTGGTTCAACCTGGCTTCACGGAGCGAATCTCGCGCCAGGGCGCTGCGTGACGAAGTTATGCGCTGCATCGGCCCCGAGGAGCTCCTGCAAGCCCAGGTCGAGGCGCTGCGCCTGATCGAGGGCCCGAAGATTCGGACAGCCGCCGGACGCTAAGCCCGATTTGCCGGCTTGCTCTCGATCGGGCTCCAGCGCAGCATGGCGAGTCCAACGAGGTGTTGTCATGAAAAAGGGTCTGCTCATCGGTCTCGGCGTCGTCGGCGCGATTGTTGCCGTCGTTATCGTCGTCATCGTCGTCGTCATCGGCTCGATCAACTCGATCGTCAAAACCGCCATCGAGTCGGTCGGTAGCGAGGCCACCCAGACGAAGGTTGCGGTGAGCGACGTCGATATTTCGACCCGCGAGGGGCGCGGCACCATCCGTGGCTTTACCCTCGGCAATCCGAGCGGTTTCAAGACCCCCAACGCGATCGCCTTGGGTGAGGCAACCGTCGTGCTCGACTTGACGACCCTGACCTCGAACACCATCGTCATCAAGCAGGTGACGATCGCGGCGCCCCAGGTGACCTACGAGTTGGGCGACGGCGGTGCCAACATCGATGTGATTCGTCGCAACGTCGAGAGCTTCGCCGGCAAGTCCGGCAGCGGCTCGTCCAACGCAGGCAACAAGAATTCCGGTAGCGCCAAGAAAGACGAGAAGAAGGTCGTGATCGAGAACCTGGTGATCCAGGATGGCAAGGTGGGCGTCAGCGCGGCCTTGCTCCAGGGGCGGACGCTATCGGTCCCCCTGCCGTCCATCCGGTTGCAGAACATCGGCAAGGACAAGGGCGGAGCGACGCCGGCCGAGGTCGCCGAGAAGATCCTGCAGGAAGTCACCGGCGCCACCTCGCGGGCCGTTACCGCCAGTGCCGACGTGCGCAACCTGATCGGGGAAAGGCTTCCCGGCGCGGCCCGGCAACTGATCGAACGCGGCGGCGAGGCGGGCGGTGCAATCCGCAACCTCTTGCCGGGACAGCAGCAGCGCTAGACAGGCCGCCGCCGCCGACGTTTAATGTCCGGACATTTCCTGTTGGGAGTTCAGCAATGGCACTGGCCGTTCGACCACTGACGCCTGCCTTAGGGGCCGAGGTCGCGGGAATCGACCTGCGACGAGCGACCGAGCAGCAGGTCGCGGAGATCAAAAGTCTGTGGAGCCGCTATGCGCTGCTCCTGTTCCGTGGGCAGGCCTTGGATGAGGACGATCTCGTCGCCTATAGCCGCCGGTTCGGGGACCTCGAGATTCATGTTCGGCGCGAATTTCTGTCTCCACACCATCCCGAGATCCTCTACGTCTCGAACATCAAGGGACCGGACGGCAAGCCGATCGGCATCCTGTCGCAGAACGAGGTGGGTTGGCACTACGACCAGATCTACCTGCCGCGTCCGGCGGTAGGCTCGTTCCTGGTCGCGGCGCAACTGCCGCCGGACGGCGGAGAGACGTGGTTTTCCGACATGCGCGCGGCCTACGATGCGTTGCCGGCCGATCTCAAGAGGCGGATCGAGGGGCGCAAAGCCGTCCAATCCTATGAGGCGTTCAACCGCGCCTATAGCGTGCCCACGTCGACCGAGCAGAAGAAACGGACGCCGGACATCGAGCACCCCTTGGTGCGGACCCATCCGATCACCGGCCGCAAAGCGCTCTATATCTGTCCGGGAATGACGACCGCCATCGTCGGCCTGCCCGAGGCGGAGAGTCGCGCCGTCCTCGAAGAATTGTTTGCCTGGACGACGCGAGACGAGTTCGTGTACCGCCATCGCTGGACGATGGGTGATGGCATCATGTGGGACAACGCCTGTACCATGCACCGGCGCGAGCCGTTCGATCAGCGGCACCATCGCTTGATGAAGCGGACGACGATCCTGCCACCCGCCCATCTGGCGATTCCGCGCTAGGGGGTTCCTATGGTCATGACGGCGGCGGCCTATCGCGAGTCGCTTCGCGCCCGACGCCCTCGGGTGTTCGTCGACGGACAGGCGATCGAATCGGTCGCCGATGCGTCGGCGTTTGCGCCGGGGATCGCTGCGCTCGGCGTGTCCTATGACCGCGCGGCCGACGACACCTTTCGGCCGTTGATGCGGCCGGTCGAACAGTCGACGGGCCAAGCCGTCAATCGCTTTCTCCACATCAACCGATCGGGCAACGACCTGTTGCAGAAGCTGGAAGCGGTGCGCTTGGTCTGTCAGGAGACAGGGTGCGCCCAGCGCTATCTGGCCCAGGACGCGCTCAATGCCATCCATCAGTCGACCTACCGCCTCGATGCCGAGGCGGGTGGCCGGGGTTACCATCAGCGTTTCCTTGCCTATCTGGGCCGGGTGCAGGACGAGGATCTGGCGCTGGGCGTCGCCATGACCGATGCCAAGGGCGATCGTTCGCGCCGGCCCCACGAACAGGCGGTTCCCGACAGCTACGTCCATGTCACGGCGCGGCGGCCCGACGGCATCGTGATCCGCGGCGCCAAGGCGATCGTGACCGCGGCGCCCTACGTCCACGAATTCCTTGTCATGCCCTGTCGCAACATGACCGAGGCCGACCGTGATTTCGCCGTGTGCTGCGCCGTTCCGGTCGATGCTCCGGGGGTGACCATCGTTGCCCGGCCCGCGGGACGGCCGGGCGAGGCGGCGGCGCCGTTTGCGGCCAAGTACGGTCAATCGACCGGCGTCGTGCTGTTCGACGACGTGTTTGTCCCGTGGGAACGCGTGTTCCTCGCCGGCGAGTGGGGCCACGTGCAACACCTGACGACCGCCTACGCCTCACATCATCGTCATTCGTGCATCGGGGCGCGCGCCGGTTTCGGCGATCTCCTGATCGGCGCGGGCGTGCTGATGGCCGAGGCCAACGGCCTGGCGTTGCGCGAGGTGCCACATCTTCGCGCGCGCATGATCGACCTGATCAAGATCGTCGAGGGTTTCTACGCCTGCGGCGTCGCGGCCTCGGTCTACGGCGCATCGGATACGTCGGGGGCGTTCGAGCCGGAACGGGTCTACTCGAACGTCGGGAAACTGCTGCTGGCGACCCAAATCTACGAAATGCACCGGATTGCCCATGAGGTCTCGGGCGGACTCGTCGTCGCATTGCCCGGACCCGATGAGGATCACAACCCGGCCACCGCCGGGACGCTGGCCGAGGTGTTGCGCGGCCGAGCCGACGTTCCCTATGCCCAGCGTATCGAGGTCGCGCGTCTGCTTGAAGACCTGACCGCTTCGAATACCGCCGGTTGGTATTCGCTGATCAGTCTTCACGGCGGTGGCTCGCCCGAGGCCATGGGTCTCGAGATTTTTCGTTCCTACCCGCTGCAGGACAAGGTGGCCCTGGTCGAAAAACTTCTCGATCGCGGCGTGGCGGCGAAGGCCGCTCAAACGGCGACCGACCAGCCCGGACAATGCTGCGCCACGGGCTGTCGGGTTCCGGACGTCCCCCCCGCCCCACAGCGTCTGAGACGCTGAGCATGGCGCCTCCGCTGCGCACGCTCCTGTTCGCGCCGGGCAACCACCCGCGCAAGGTGGCCAAGGTGTTTTCCGCCGCTGCCGACGCCGTGATTCTCGATCTCGAAGACGCGGTCGCCATTGCCGAGAAAGTGGCGACGCGGGCGACCGTCGTCGACGCGCTCAAGGCCTCGCGGCCCTGTCTCGGCTACGTTCGCGTCAACGGCTTCGAGACTGCGTATTGC